>Ga0210017_1000067_pt1 | contig 71559 bp, 87 predicted proteins | sample CryGeyCG2014_020_FD_183966 | JGI IMG/M metagenome (GOLD analysis project Ga0210017, IMG submission 183966) | Groundwater microbial communities from aquifer - Crystal Geyser CG08_land_8/20/14_0.20 (SPAdes) (version 2) | ecosystem: Environmental > Aquatic > Deep subsurface > Groundwater | place... | reverse complement strand
TGGCATCGCTCGCGAGATTGTCAACATTTTTGTAGGCATAGAATTCTCCGGAAACCATGTCCGCGATTTTGTCCACGGGGCTCAGAACCAGTCCCTGTAAATCAACATCGGAATCGGCTGTCGGCGCCATTTCGGCCACTTTGGCGTCAAGATATTTCACATTGATACCGGCTATCTCAGCGCTGGCAAGATAACCGTCAAGAGCCGAAACGCCCAGGCCGTAATCATAGCCGGGACCATAATACATGGCAAGGTCACCCTGTTTGCCGTAGAACATTCTTCCGGCCTTGAGGTCAATGAGGTCAAAAAGGCCTTGCACTTTCACATAGGCGTTGACAACATCAAGCTGAGTCTGCACATTGGTCAGGTTTTCCTCGGCCTGGCCGTACTTCCTGTTGTTCTTGCTGAGAACGACTCTCGCGTCAACATCATCGTTGAGCGGCATAGCCATGTTGAGCATGATTCTGCTGCGCGACTCGCTCCTGTAATCATCGTTGTCCGTAGTGGCCGTGTTCTCCTTCTTCACCTGGACTTTGTTCACCGTCATCTCTCCCGACAGCTTCAATCCGTCAAGAACGGACGCGGCGGTCGCCACAGAAGACAGCGCGAACATCGCCGTCATAACCAAAGCAAAAAATTTCTTCATCTTCAATCTCCTCCCCGCCTTCCGGCGGGCCTTCTACTCCAACTTCTTTCCGGTGTTGTCCTCCAACACCAAAGCATTCAATGTATCAAATCGGCCGAAATTTGACAAGAGTTTGTCAATATCCCTGAGCAATCCGAGCCTGTTGTCCCTCAGCGCTTCGTCTTTGTCCATCACCATGAGCTTCTCAAAAAAGCTATCCAGCGGTTCTTTGACTGACACAAGGCGCAGAAGGGCCGCGGTGTAATCTTTTTTACTCATCAGGTTTTCCAGCTCTCCGCCCAAGAGCGCGCTTAAATCGTAAAGCGCTTTTTCCTCCGGCGCCTTCAGTAAATCCTTTTGAACAGTGGCCGGTTCCATGCCGAACTTTTCCGCCTGCTTCAATATATTCCTTATACGCTTGGCGGAGGCGGCAATATGCGCGAACTCATCTCTCTTTTTATCCCTCACGGTCATGACAACGCGCGACAGCTTCAGCGCTTCTTTGGGAATGTCAAATTTACTCTCCGTCATGTTCGCCACATCCGCGGGGATGCCCTTTTTTATAAGGTAAAGCTTGAACCTTTCGTTCATGAAATCCCGCAATTTGTCAGAAACGCTTTTTTCCACATCATCAAAAACAATTTCAAATATTTTCGTCACTTCAAAATCAATACCCTCCGTTTCCGCGAGAATCCTCAGCGCCTCGTCGGCGGTTTTTATAAGCGCGTAGGGGTCTTTGGAAGTTGTGGGGAGCATGCCGGATGAGAAAAATGATTTCAGCGTGTTAAGCCGTTCGGCCAGTCCGCAAACAGCCGAAACATTATTCAGCGTCTCCAGCGTAACCGCATCTCTCAGCGCGTGTGACCCGACCGGCAGCTCGTCGGGATCATCCGTAACGCCCATTCCCAGATACTGCCCCGCTATGCCGTGAAGTTCGGGGAATTCTCCCACTATCTGAGTCACAATATCGCAGTAGAGAAGCTTAGCTGTCTTCCTCACCTCTTCTTCTTCGCCGGGGCTGTAAATTTTCGCGATTTCAGCAGCGTCGCGTATTATTCTTTCCGCTTTCTCGTAAAGAGTGGAGAATTTCCCCATATAATTGACACGCTTCAGATTGTCATAGTATTCAATGAGTTTTTTCTTTCTGTCGTTCTCCCAGAAAAATTTAGTGTCCTCAAAGCGCGCTGTGACACATCGCTCGTAATTGTCACGCACCTCGCGGGCGTTATCCGATACACCGTCAACAACGAACAGAAAGCGGTTGACCATGCCTTTTTTATCATAAACGGCAAAACACTTCTGATGAAATTCAAGCGTCACTTTCAGAAATTCATGCGGCAGTTCAAGGAATTTTTCATCAAACTCGCCTTTGAGAATCCGCGGGAATTCGCAAATACCAAGCGTTTCCCTTGTCAGCTCATCCGACGGCTTTGAATAAAGCGGCTCTTTAAGCGCGTCTTTAAGCTGGGCCTCAAAAACATCCCCGCGCTTTTTCCTGTCCGCTAAAATCCTTGAGGATTTAAGATTTTGTTCATACGCGGCGGGCGATTCTATTTTTATATTCTCACCCATAAAAGCCCTGCTCGTCTTAGAGGAAGGGATTCCGAAGCAGTCCAGCTTTAAAGCTTTTTTGCCGAACATTATGAGCACATTTCTCACCGGGCGAGGAAAAGAATGAGCGCCCCATCTCATCATTTTTGAGAATTTAATCCCCTCAAGTGCTGAATATATATTTTCTCTGATGACCTGCTCGCTGGATCTGCGGGGAATTGTCTTCTCCAGAAAGACATAATTTCCCCTGTCTGTCGCCCTGATCCTGATGTCGGCGCAATCGGCTTGATACCTGGCCAGAAAACCCTCAAGCACAGCGGAGGGCTTGCCGTCCCTGTCAAAAGCTATCTTTTCAGGCGGGCCCTTGATGTCAGTCTTGCTCTCCTCTATATAGCGCGACACATTTTCAAACAACACGGCCGCCCGGCGGGGTGTGGAAAAACCTTTTTTAAATTCGCCCGATATTTTCTCCCTCTCAAACAGTTTCTCCACCGCCTCTTTCAGTTTGAATTCGGCCTCCAGCTGGACGGCGACGGGCATGTCCTCCACCCAGAGTTCCACGAGAAAATCAGCGCTTTTCATGACAGCTCCTTCATTTCTTTATAAAGCAGCGCTATCCTGCGCGCGTATCCCCTCATCTGTTTTATCATGTCCGCCCGGGCCCTGTGGTCTATGCCGCCGCGAGCGTCAATAACATTGAATAAGTGCGAGAAATTGAGCAGGCAGTCGTAGGCCGGCAAAGGCAATTTGCTTCCAAGCAGCATTTCCAGCTCTCCAAGATAAAAATCGCAGACTTTCCTGAGGCCCTCAACCGAGGCCTTTTCAAAATAGTAAATACTGAACTGCCTCTCTTCCTCTTTTCTCACAGAGCCGTAGGTCACTCCCGGCGCCCATTCAATATCGTAAACGCTTTTCTTCTTCTGAAGAAACATGGCGAGCCTCTCAAGGCCGTATGTCAGCTCAACCGGCACATCGGGAAGCTCAAGGCCTCCGGCCTGCTGAAAATATGTGAACTGCGTTATCTCAAGGCCGTCACAGCGGACCTCCCAACCCCGGCCCCACGCCCCCAGCGACGGAGATTCCCAGTTATCTTCAAGAAAACGGATGTCGTGTTTTTTAACATCTATGCCTATCCTGGAAAGGCTCTTGAGATAAAGAAGCCTGGAATCGGCCGGAGCGGGCTTCAATATCACCTGAAACTGCATGTGTTTGTATAACCTGAATGGGTTGTCCCCGTATCTGCCGTCCTGCGGCCGTCGTGCCGGCTCAACATAAGCGGTTCTCCACGGCCCGCTGTCAAAGAGCTTCAGAAAGGTCATGGGATTAAATGTCCCCGCGCCCTTCTCAACATCGTAGGGCTGAACCACGACACAGCCCTTATCCGCCCAGTAATCAGACAGAATCCTTATTATCTCCTGCAGTGTTTTCACCCCATTATCTCCCTTAAAAATTCAGCCCTCTTCTCGTCCCTTTCATCCGGGCTCAGTGGCGAGCCGTTTCTCTGTTCTATGTGCGCAGGCTGAGAGAGAAAGAGCATATCGTTCAATCTGTCGCCGCCCATGGGCAGAGCCATGCCCATGCTCAAACCCAGCCTTATATCGGATATTCTGCTTATCAGCTCCTCATAAGATATCCTTCTGGCATACTGTATGACTCCGTAGCTCCTGTATATCCTGTCTTCCAGTTCCGTCTTTCTCCTGCTGACCAGCTCATCCATCGCCTTGTCCGAGGCGTCCTCCAGCTGTTTTGAGATCGCCGTGAGTTTATCAATGATCTCCTTTCCAGTAACTCCGAGCGTCACCTGATTGGATATCTGAAAAAATCCGCCCAACGGCTTTGTCGCCTCGCCGTAAACGCCGCGAGATGCCACCCCCACCCTTGCCAGCGAATCTATCACTTCCCCTATGTAACCGCTCAGCACCAGGGAAGGAAGGTGCGCCAGAAAGGATATCCTCAGACCCGTGCCGGCGTTTGTCGGGCAGGTCGTGAGAAAACCGAATTCATCGTTTTGCGCGAAATCAAAGGCGGCGCTGATCTCCCTGACGATAACTGAGGCCTTCTCAAAGCTTTCTTGAAGCGAAAGGCCGGGCCCGAGAACCTGTATCCTTAAATGGTCTTCCTCATTCACCATTATGGCGGCGTCATCGCCCATGACCAGCCCCGCGACGCGGTCGGTGAAAACAAGGTCATAACTCGCGAGATGCCTTTCTATTAAAAATTTTCTGTCACTTATGTCCAGCTCCTCAAGCTCAAGGCGCGAGGCGCTTTTCCATCCGGGAAGGCCGCGGAGCCCCTCAAAAACTTCTTTGCGGACTTTGAGCTGCTCGCCCGCGCCGGCCCGGCAGGGGAAATAATGTCCTTTCAGATTCCTCGCGAACCGGACCCGCGTGGACACGAAGTGACTTCCCGGCTCCGGGCCCTGCCAGCTGATGCTTTTTGAGGCGAGATCCGAAAAAATCACCGCTTCTCCCTCTGCGCCCTGATCTTATCCCTGATCGTCGCCGCATTTTCATAGTCTTCTTTTTTGATCGCCTCCTGCAGTGCTTGCTCAAGAGCGCTCAGAGGGCTGTCTTCCGTTTTTGCGGCTGAGGATTTCTGGCTTGAACAGCCGTGGATTTTTTTGAGAAGGGGTTCCAGGTTTTCGCGGAAAGTGTCCCAGCATTGCGGACAACCGAGCTTGCCGTCTTCGCGAAATTCCGGGAGTGTTTTGGAGCAGTTGGGGCATTTCAGATCGCCCGCGGCTCCGGGAAGAGCCAGAGCCGAAAGAAATTTGCCGAGAATGTCAAAGGATTTCTCCTGCATGTTCGCGTCAAACACCCCCATATTCACCGCGCAGCCGTGGCATATGTGCATCTTCGTCACAGAACCGCTCTGAAAAGATGTGAAATGCACCGAGGCCGGATTGACCTTGCAGATATCGCAGGTGCCGGGGCTTGACTTTCGTGACTTATCCATGCTCATTCGCGCAAACCTTCCCCTCTCTTCTAATTCCCGATGGCCTCACCGCTGCTCTTTGTCAGCTTCCTGTAATCAGCGATGAGCTTGAGCGTGATATCGCCGGGTTTGCCGGATCCGATCTTCCTTCCGTCAAGAGCCACAACCGGTATCACCTCGGCGGCCGTGCCTGTGAGGAAGCACTCGTCGGCGGTGAACACGCAATATCTGGTGAACAATTCTTTCCTGACCTCTATCTTTCTTTTTCCCGCGAGCTCTATCACCGCCTCCTGGGTAACGCCCAGCAAAGCCCCGGCCGAGGCCGGCGGAGTGGTGATGACAGCGTCCCTTATGATAAAGATGTTGTCGCCCGTGCACTCGGCGACATAACCCTGAGCGTTCAGCATAAGGGCTTCCGGCACAGCCCTCTGCGTTCCTTCTATCTTAGCCATGATGTTATTCAGATAATTCAGCGATTTGACGCGGGGGTTCAGGGATTCCGGTATATTGCGCCTCGTGGAAACCGTCGCTATCTCAAGGCCGTTCTCATAGAACTCGTCGGGATAAAGGGATATTTTGTCGGCTATTATGAAATAAGAGGCCTTCGGGCATTTGCGCGGATCAAGGCCGAGATCTCCGACGCCGCGGGTGACAACCACCCTTATATACGCGTCGCTGAGAGAGTTGGCGCGGAGGACCGCTTTGATATCATCGGACATTTTCTTTTTGTCCACCGGCATTTGCAGCATTATGACTTTGGCGGAATCGTAGAGCCTGTCTATGTGTTCTTTCAGGCGGAAGACCCTTCCCGAATATGCCCTTATGCCCTCAAAAATACCGTCGCCGTAGAGAAGACCGTGATCAAAGACGGATATTTTAGCATTGTCCTTTTCCAGCAGTTGTCCGTCAAGCAAAATTTTTAATCCCATTACTCCTCCTTATTTGATGCGCAAACACACATTTGCGTATTATAATTAATATCCCGCCTCTAAACAAGGAAACGAAACGAAAAAGGGGGACGGAGGAAAGTCGGACTTTCCTCCGTCCCCCTTTTTTTTATTCCTGGGGCAGGGCTTCTTCAAACTCTTCGCGCTTTAGCGTGAAATCGTCCGTCAGATTTTTCTTCATCCAGCCGCCCCATATGAAAAAAGCCGAGGCCGCGATGCCGCCGGCGATGTTGCTCAGGGGAAAGGCCCACCAGATGCCTTTCTGCGCCCAAAAAAAAGAGAGGCCGTAGGCGCTGGAAATACGCAGCACGATAAATGTGAGCATCGTCAGGAGCATCGCCGCGAAAGTGTCGCCCGCGCCCCGGAACGCTCCGCCCAGCACTATCTGAAGGCCGGCAAAACCGAAGGTGAGCGAGACTATTCTTATGAAATCCGAGCCCTCTTTCACAACAACAGGGCTGCCCGAAATAAAAAAAGCCGTCAGCGGATAGGAATAAACCCAGAAAACAATGCCGGCCAGGGTCGTAACGGCGAAGGTGAAAAGAGAGGCCGTGAGGGCTGTCTTTTTCGCCCTGAGCGGATTGCCCGCTCCTATGTTCTGCCCAACAAGAGTCGTCGTCGCCATTGCCACCCCCACGGCGGCCATGATTATAAAACTTATGAGCCTCGTGACAATGCCGTAAGACGCCACAGCGGCGGTGCCGAAGGCGCCGACGAGAAACACCATGAGCGTGAAACTGAAAGCCCGGACGGAATGTTCCAGAGACGACGGCAGGCCGAGAGTGAAGATTTTTTTCATAACCGCCATGTCCGGCCTGAAATAATCGGCCTTCATCTTTATGCCGTATCTGCCGCTCAGCAGCATAGCCGCGGCGGCTAAAGCGGCAAGAGCCTGCGTGATTATTGTCGCCCACGCCGCTCCGGCTACGCCATAGGCGGGAACGGGACCCCAGCCCATTATAAAAACGGGATCGGCGATGAAATTAAGTATCACCGTCATAAGCACGATGTACATGGGGAGCTTCACCTCGCCTGCGCCGCGAAGGAGCGACTGGAAAACAAAAAACGCGAACAGAAATATGAGCCCCAAAAATGAAACTCTCAGATAAGACACGGCCCCGGGTATAACCTCTGCTTCCGCGCCTGTGAGCGAAATAAGAAAGGGCGTAAAAATATACCCCACCGCGGATATGAACAGACACAGCGCTGTTATCATCATCAGCGTCTGGGCCGATATGTAGCCCGCGCGCTCATCATCACCCGCGCCCTTATACTGAGCCACCAGCACAGTGCCAACGATTGACAGCCCCGCACCGATAGAGATGAGGAGGAAAAGAATCGGGAAAGCGAAGGACACCGCGGCCACAGCCGGGGCGCCGAGACGGCCCACCCAGAAAGCGTCCGTCAGATTATAGACCGTCTGGAGCATGTTGGCCGCCACCACGGGCCAGGCAAGCGTAAAAATGGATTGCAGAATAGGGCCTTCCGTCAGCTTATTGTTCAACTTATTTCTCATAAATCAGAACTTCCCCGGAAAATCAGTGTACACCCAGTCAACACCCATCTTCGCCATTCTCTTGAAATCCTTGTCGCTGTTGACAACCCAGGCCTGCAAAAACACGCCCTTATCTTTTATTTTAGCCGCCAGAGACGGTGTCAGTCCGCGGAAATCCACGCTCACGCCCTCCGGAGAGATGGAATCAATAAGGGCGCATATCTCATCTCCAGTCATTTCCTGTTTTATTGTGGCTATTATCTTTATTCCCGGCATAATATTCCTGAAGTGTCTAAGCGTCTCGTGATTAAAAGAACAGACCATAATTTCGGGAAGATCCGGAAAAGAAAGAAGCGTCTTTTTAAGCACCTCAGCCGGAAGCCGGGGATCACCACGGGCGAATGTTTTGATTTCTATGATCAGCGGCTTGGAGAAAGAGCCCGCCAGAAGAATGACATCCCTGAGTGACGGGAGTTTTTCGCCGTCTCCCGCGTCAAAGGAAGAAAGCGCGGCCATAGTGAAATCCTTCACCCTGCCGCGAAGGCGGATGCGGCGCATTAGGCTGCCGTCGTGTATTACCGCCAGCGCCCCGTCGCCGCTCAGACTCACATCGCACTCGACGGCGTCGGCTCTTTCAAATCCTATGCGTAAAGCTCTGAGAGTGTTTTCAGGAGCCAGCCCCTTGGCGCCTCTGTGACCTATTGTAAGGCATCTCATAAGGTTGCGGTCAGGACAGGTCCCCGAAATGACACAACCCGCCGGAGGCGGACTTTCAGCCGCGGAGAAGATATTATTCCTTCCTCCAAAGGCGGACTTTCAGCCCACCGGAGGCGGATACAACATTTCAGCTCCGCGGCATTTCAAACAAACGGTATAAACCTTTGTGTTACGAAATATGTGTCGCGCGAAAATTTATCTTTCTTCGCGAGGTTTTGCTTTGTTTACTTTAACCTCTCTTCCCTTCAGATCTTTTCCGTTAAGAGCGGCAATCGCCTTGTCGCCCGCTTCATCCGAAGTCATTTCAACAAATCCGAAACCTCTTGAGCGTCCCGTAAATTTGTCTTTAATGACCACCGCGGAAGTGACTTCGCCGAACTCTTCAAAAGCGCTCTTCAAGTCTTCGTCCGCCATCCCCCATGCCAAATTACCAACATAAATGTTCATCCTGAACCTCCTTAAAAACTGCAAAATGCTAACATAATTTCAGTGACCGCGCAAGATGTAAAAATGGACGGCCTCAGATTATTCTGAAAAAGAGAGCGCCGACCAGCACGCATATGACCCCGTGAGTGAGTGTTCTTGAAATATTTCTTGTCAAACCCGCCAATCGCGCTTTCGCGGCTGAAAAAGATTCGGCAAATGACAGAATGAATATGAAAAACAGAACAGCCGCCACCGGCGCCGCGACATTCTGTCTGAAAAGAGAGTTCAGCGCGTCTTCCCAGAAAAGGAGCTGTATCAGGGCCACAACCGAAAAGGTGAGGATGAGAGAATGCGTGAGCAGCCTTGACACATTACTTGTCAAACCCTTTTTCCGCGCCCAATAAATTCCGGCGGTTTCCCATAAAGACAAAAGAAGTATGGCACTGATAAAAATCAGATTCGTCATATCCCTTCCCATTTTTCCTCCTTTTCCCGGGGGAGATGATTCCATAAGCCGGATTCTGTTCTAGACGGCCATTCATCTATGCGGTCTACCCGTCCCGCACTGTCAAACGAGCAGCTTGCGTTTTTCCGGTAAAGGAAAAACAACGGGACTGCTTGGCCTTGCTTCCGGCAGGGTTTAGCCTTTTCACTACGGCACCCTATTCGGGCCCGTACCTGGTTTCTGTGCCACTTTCCGTATCCGCCTTTCGGCGAACCTCCGCCTTTCGGCGGATGCCGCGCTCTGTGAAGTCCGGACTTTCCTCCCCCGAAAGGGCGGCCGTCCGAATCATCTCCCCTGTTAAACTATAAAAAAACCAGCCAAAATGCAACAGGCGCTTTCTTATTTTTCAAACTCTTCTTCATAAAACTTGCCTCCCTGGCGGGGCGCTAATCGAGCAGCAGTTTTCTCAGCGGACGCATCGTCGTGTAAACGGCGCTTTCCATTGTGTGCCTGATATCAAAAGACTCGTAGGAATCACTGTTCGCCCAGATGACCTCGCCCGACCTGACATCTATCAGCCGGAGGGTGATATCCACCTTCGCGTTGTAAAAAGCCGTCTCATAAGAGACTTTACCGTCTGAGCCGGTGTAATAAACCCGCTCTTCCTTCTCTTCCTGCCAGCGCAGGACACTCCCGTCTATTATGGCATCGGCGCCGGCGAGATTGCCGATCTGGGCGAAGAGCCTGTCGCTCCTCGGAACCGCGTTCTGCAGCATCTTATCAAAGACCTTGGAATCCACGACCTTTACGCCGCTCTCAAGAAGATATCGTGATATCGTATCGCGAACAGCTCCGCCGGATGAGGTGTAATTTTCAGGGCTGTCGAGCCGGGCTACCGCTATGTTGCGCAGGCTTTTGTAATCAAAATCCTTTTTCCAGTTGGCCCGCGGCTGACAGCCGCATATCAGATAAAGAGAAAGCGCCGACGCTAACAGAAAGGAATGAAACCTCATCTTCCCTCCTCAAGAGCTTCGGAAACGTTATCCAGATGCTTCTGGGCGCTCTCCTTGTTTTTCTGGTTTTTGGCATTTTTAAGGGCTTTCTGAAAATATGCGCGGGCCTGAGCCATATTGCCCGTTTCCTCATATATTATGCCCAGAAGATAGACCGGTATAAATTTTTTCGGGCTCAGTTCCGTGGCGCGCGAAAGATGCGCTAACGCCGCCTCATAATTCCTCTGATTGACAGCGCATATCCCGGCGCTTATAAGGAGACCTGTGTCAGAAGGATTGTCTTTCAGCAGAGTCTCGGCCTTCTCTCTGGCCGCTGTCCATTTTTTTTCTCTCATCAGTTCCCTCACATCCTGCGCGCGCAAGGTTAAAGGAAATAAGATGAGCGCCGCCAGAAGCGCGGCCTTTATGTCAAATCTGTTTCTCATAATCATTACCCCCTATTTAGTATCGGGGTTAGAAAACCCCTCCTACATCATATCGGAACTGGAAAGTCCCTCCTACACCATAAAATCCCGGATATTTGACAGAACCGGAAGCTCAAAATATTTTCTCAGCGATTGAGTTATCCTCTCCCCTGCCCGGCCGTCGCCGTAAGGATTCCTGAAAGTTTTTTTTACGGCGCTGTCTTTAATAAGAGCGCTGACGCAGGAGCGGATTTTTGAGGGAGATGTCCCCGCGACTTTGACAAAACCCGCCGCGACACCCTCCGGCCGTTCCGTGCGCTTTCTCAAAAGCACAACCTTTTTGCCGAAAACAAGAGCCTCTTCCTGTATGCCGCCGGAATCCGTCACCGTGAAAAAACAGTTTTTCAAAAGATATATCAGGTCGCGGTAATTGAGGGGCTCCGTGAGCACAATGTTGTCCGAAGCTCCTAATATTTTAGCGGCCGCGTTTTTCACAACCGGGTTCGGATGCACGGGATAAATGACACGCAGTCCCCTCGCGGCTGTAAAATAGTTTTTCAAAAAATAAAAAACGCCCTCCATGGGTTTTCCCCACGATTCTCTCCTGTGCATGGTCAGGAGCACGAAAGGTTTCTCGGCGAGGCGCCGCGCCCGGGCGGAAACAGCTCTTTCATCCCGCGATATCAGATCCGCCGCGTCAACTATGGTGTTTCCCGTCACCGAAATCAGGCGCGGACGCAGGCCCTCTCTTTTGATGTTGAGCAGGGCGCCTCTCGTGGGCGGAAACAGTATGTCCGAAATGCTGTCGGTCAAAACCCTGTTCAGCTCCTCGGGAAAAGGCTCGTTCTTATTTCCTGTCCTCAGTCCGGCCTCCACATGAGCGGAAGGAATACCGTTATAAAAAGCGGATAACGCCGAAGCGAATGTCGTTGAGGTGTCGCCGTGCACCATCACAAGGTCGGGCTTTTCTTTTTTATATACGGTATCCAGCTGTTTAACTGCTGAGGATGTTATATCGGCGAGGCTCTGCGCGGCTGTCATGATATTGAGGTTGTACTCCGGTGACATGGCGAATATATCAAGCGCCTCGTCCAGCATATCGCTGTGCTGCCCGGTCAGAGCCAGCTTCACCGAAAAGGCCCTGTCTCTTTTGAGCGCCAGATACACGGGAGCCATCTTTATCGCTTCCGGCCTCGTGCCGAAAGTCAGTATTATTTTTTTTCTCATTTAATTTTTGATGGAAAAAATCGTGGCCATGATAGCGATAATAGAAAGGATGAGCGTCAGATTGTACATCAGCAGTGACACCTCCCTTGAAGACCAGCCCCCCTTCAGAAGTTTATGATGAATGTGCTCCGAGTCCGCTCTCATTATGGGCACATTCGCGCGGGAGCGCCTTATTATCGCGGACACGACATCAAAAATAGGCAGAGCCACAACCATTATCGGTATGACCAGCGCGATGGCGGCTGTGAGCTTGAGCATCCCCTGAATGGCTATTATACCGAGAAAAAAACCAAGCAGAAGGCTGCCCGAATCGCCGAGGAAAACACCCGCGGGCGGGAAATTGAAATACAAAAAACCCAGACATGCGCCCGAAAGAAGCAGAGAGAGTATCGCGAACAATCTCCCTCCGGAGAGCCCGCTAAAAGCGACTTCTATTATTATCACAATTGAAAAGGTGAAAGCCGCGATAGCCGAAATACCGCAGGCGAGGCCGTCCACACCGTCTATCAGATTGATAACATTGGTGAAGGCGAGCATCCACAGCGCCGTGATTATGATAGACGCCAGCCGCGGGAACATCACATATTTCATGAACGGTATCTTGAAACCTGTGATCTCCACCCCGTACATCAGCACCATCATAACAGCTATTGTCTGGGCGAGCAGTTTCACCGTCGGGCTGAGGGCCTTGCGGTCATCAGCCATGCCGGTGATGAGTATTATGAGGCTGCCCAGAAACACACCGTTGAGCGCCGAAAAATTCGCCACCAGCAAAAGTTTCACCTCGTCCGAAATGAAATAAAGAATGGCCAGGCCGATCCACATGCTCAGCCATATCCCTAAGCCTCCCCACAAAGGGACCAGGCGTGTGTGAATCTTCCTGCTTGTGGGTTTGTCATAAACGCGTTTTTTCTCGGCGAAATTGATAAAGGCCGGCTCAAAGATGAACAGAAAAAGCATAGGTATGAAAAAAGCCGCCAGATATATCATTCGTTTTTATAGATAGGGAAATCCGATGTCATGGCTTTCACTTCATTCCTGATGGCTTCAAGAGTTTTTTTATCGTCTCCCGCTTCCACCGCCCTGTTTATAAACCCGGCGATGCGCAGCATTTCAGGTTCTTTCATGCCGCGTGTTGTGACGGCGGGGGTTCCCAACCTTATGCCGGATGTCACAAAGGGTTTCTCCGGATCTCCGGGAATTGAATTCTTGTTGGCCGTTATCCCCGCTTCCTCAAGGATGTTCTGGGCGAGCTTCCCCGTCATATTCTTATTCCTCATATCCACCAGCACCATGTGATTGTCCGTCCCGCCGGTGACCAGCGTGAAATTGTTCTTCAGGAGGCCCTCGGCCAGCGCCTTGCTGTTCAGCACTATCTGACGCTGATAAAGGCGGAATTCCGGCTTCAGGGCCTCGCCGAAAGCCGCGGCCTTTGCCGCCATTATGTGCATGTGCGGGCCTCCCTGGATGCCGGGAAAAACCTGACGGTCAATAATGGCGGCGTGCTCCTTTTTTGACATTATCACACCGCCACGCGGGCCCCTGAGCGTCTTGTGTGTCGTGGTGGTGACAAAATCGCAGAAAGGAAAAGGCGACGGATGCTCGCCCGCGGCGACGAGGCCGGCGATGTGAGCTATGTCCGCCATGAGATAAGAGCCCGCCTTATCGGCTATGGCTCTGTATCTTTTAAAATCTATGATCCTCGGATAGGCCGAGGCCCCGCATATTATCAGTTTCGGTTTGTGCTTCATGGCGAGTTTTTCCATCTCGTCATAATCTATGAGTCCTGTCTGCAAATTGTTCCGGGCCGGTATTATCTCATAAAAACGGCCGGAGAAAGACAGGGGATGCCCGTGCGAAAGATGCCCGCCGTGAGCGAGGTCCATGCTCAGGATGCGGTCGCCCTGTTCAAGAACGGCGAAATAAACAGCCATATTCGCGGATGTCCCGGAGAGAGGCTGCACATTGGCGTGCTCCGCACCAAATATCTTTTTGCACCTTACGAGAGCCAGCGTCTCTATCTCATCGCAATGCAGACAGCCGCCGTAATATCTTTTGCCGGGATAACCCTCCGCGTATTTGTTGGTGAAAAAAGAAGACGCCGCCTCAAGCACTGAAAAAGACGCGAAATTCTCGGAGGCTATCATCTCAAGATTCTCCTCCTGCCGCCGGTGCTCTCTTTCTATTATGTCATAAACCGCTTCGTCACTTTTTTTCAGATGTTCAAACATCGCGCTTTCCTCCAGACTCCTTTAATATCTTCACCACAAGGCCAGATATTGTATCAAATGTTTTTCTGTAAAAGCTCTTGTCCAGTCCTATGGGGTCGAGTATCTCCCCTTTTTCTCCGGCGTATTCGGTCAGAAGAAAAACCTTGCCGGAGGCAAAAGGGAAGTTTTCCTTTATGTAATCCTTGTGGCGGTTTTCCATACACAGCACAAGAGCGGCCTCATCCAGTATTTCTTTTGTCACCTGCGTTGACACATGATTTTTGTGAGGCATACCCTCTTCATTAAAAATTTCCTCAAGCGCCCCGAAAATGCGATAGGACGGATTTGCCGCGATCCCGGCGGAAGACACCTTGACGCCCGGAGCGTTTTTTCTGAAAACAGCCTCCGCCATAACGGAGCGGCATGTATTGCCCGTGCAGACAAAGAGGACGGGAGAAAGCATTATTCCCTGTCTCTGAGGACTTCTATCTCCCCGCCGGTGAGATCCAGAATTGAAGACGGTACACCGCTGAGCGCCTTGTCTTCTTTAACGGCGATATCCACGCCTTTTAAGAGGCCGCTGTCCACAGAACTGAATTTTCCCGTTGCCTTTTTGCCTGATATACTGGCTGAGGTGACGGCCATGGGGCCCACGGCGCTGAGAAGTTTGAGCGCGAATTTGTGGTTGGGCACGCGCAGAGCCTTCGTGCCGGCCCTTGAGGAAAGAACAAGCGTGACCGGTCCCGGCCAGTATTCTTTCATGAGCATCCGCACACGCTGGCTGACCCTTCCCACAAGATGGGACGATTCTCTCCACGAGGATATCAGCAGTCCTATCTTTTTGTTCCTGGGCCGTTTTTTCAGGAGGAATATCTTTTCTATGCTGTCTTTGAATTTTATGGACGCGCCGATGCCGTAAACCGTATCCGTCGGGAATATTATTATGCCTCCGGATTTGACGATATCCACTATTCTGTCAAACTGTTCTCCGGAAAGAGCGTCCTCTACCCGCACAATGTCGCATTTGGGCGCGCGCTCTGTGGATGGACGGACATTTTTACTCGCTGATATTTTTTTCATGACAGGTACCCCGCATTGATCTTCACATATTCCTCGCTGAAATCAGTTGTGGCGAAAACACATTCTCCGCCTCCGGCGGCAAGATCGACCTTAAAGGACACTTCCTGTTTTCTGAGAAGGCCGCGCAGGTTTTTGTCGTTAAACCGCAAAGGCCCGCCGCGGTAGACAGGAGTGCCGCATATATACACGGAGAGCTTTTCCGTATTCATGGACACGCGCGAAGCGCCGGTTCTGGAAAGTATCCTTCCCCAGTTCGGACTCTCACCGTTAAATGCCGTTTTGATAAGCGGCGAGGCGGCGAGGAAATCCGCGAGCTGTCTGGCCTCGGCTTCACTCCTCGCCCCGGTGACATGCACCTCTATGATTTTCTTTCTGCCTTCTCCGTCACTTATAATCTTAGCGGCTATTTCCCCGCAAACCGCGGCAAGGTCTTTTCTGAATCTGGATTCGGGAATTGTTTTCTTCATGGACGAAATGAGAAAAACAGAATCATTTGTTGACATCTCCCCGTCCACCGACATTCTGTTGAAAACATCCGCCTCTTCCCTGAAAATTTTTTTCATGCCGGGCGCCAAACGCGCGTCCGTGAGAATAAAACAGAGGAAGGTCGCCATATCAGGATTTATCATGCCCGAACCCTTGGCGCAAGCCCAGAAATTACCGAAGGAAGAAATCTTCCTGACGGTGTCGGTTGTCATGATGCTGTCGGCAAAATCCGTTGGCGAGCAGGGATTTTTCAGAAAGTTTTCCCGCAGGTCGCTTATGCCCTTTTTCATTTTAGCCACAGGAAGAAAAGCGCCTATGACTCCGGTGGAGGCCACAAGCACCTCATCCGTTTTCACACCGAAACTGCGGGCGGTAAATGAGCAGATGTTCAAAGCGTCCCTGAAACCCCGTTTGCCCGTGGCGGCGTTCGCGCATTTTGAATTGGCCACCAGCGCGTATCCGGATGGCAGATGTTTCCGGCTTATGATAACGGGCGCGGCGGCAAAACGGTTTCTGGTAAAAACAGCCGCCGCTTTGAACCCCCCCGGGCAGAATATGACGCCGAGATCCTTTCCTTCTTTCTTCATCCCGCAAGCTCGGCCGCCTATCTGGAAACCGTCGGGAAAATATGTTTTTGAGCTCACAGGGCGGTCTCCTCGTCAAAACCAAAAGCTATGTTCATGTTCTGGACCGCCTGGCCCGAAGCGCCTTTCACCAGATTATCTATCGCCGAGGTCACAATGAGCAGGCCCGCCTTCCTGTCAACAGCGATGCCGATGCGGGCGTTGTTGGTGCCCGTGACATCTTTGGTAGCGGGCTGTTCGCCCGGCGGCAGCACGAGAACAAATTTTTCGTCTTTGTAAAATTTTTTATATGCCGCGACGACAGTTTCCGCGCGAAGAGGCGTTTTCATCCTCATGTAAACCGTGGCGAGCATTCCCCTGTCCTGCGGAATCAGGTGAGGAACAAATGTGAGGCCCGCCTCTTTCCCCGAAAGAAGCAGGATTTCCTCTTCCATTTCGCTCTGATGCCGGTGCTCCGCCACCTTATAAGCCCTGCAGGAGGCGTTGGCGTTGCAGTACAGATACTCGGCCGCCAGCTTTTTACCCGCCCCCGATATGCCGCTTTTGGCGTCCACTATTATATTTTTATCCTCCGCCAGCCGGTCGAGCAGCGCGGGCAGAATCGCCAGGAGCGCCGCTGTCGGATAACAGCCCGGATTGGCGATCAAACGGGCGCCTTTTATTTTTTCTCTGTTGAATTCGCACAAACCGTAAACGGCCTTGGAAAGCGCTCCCGGAAAGGGATGGACGGCTTCGTAGGTTTTTCTGTAAACACCGGCGTTTTTCAGCCTGAAATCGGCGCTGAGGTCTATGACGGTTTTCCCTTTTTCATAAAATCTCATGGCTGTCGGCGCGGCTTCGGTGTGCGGCAGGCACAGAAAAACCGCGTCGCTGTCATCTATGACGGCAGCTGTCAGTTTTTCGGTGACAAGGCCGCTGCGGGAGGCCTTCTGTATGTCGGATATCTTCACACCCGGGCTGCGGGAAAGAAGATGTTTCACGGACACCCCGGGATGCCTCAAAAGTATCCTCAGGAGTTCTTCTCCCGTAAAACCCGTCACCCCCGCTATTGAGACCTTTATCATATCAGTGCGATGGCGGCGCGCAGAAATAAGGCCGCCGCGCCAAGCGTGAAAATCACTATAGCCGGAGCGGCAAAGACAGCAAGGGCGCCGACGGAAGAAAGCCTGTAGTGAAACATCAGGACTTTAACCTTCAGCGCGAAACTCCAGACATAAATCATAACAGCCAACAGGGCGAACGCCCCCGGAAACGCGGCGAAAAGCGTGCCGGAGAGTATCCGGGCCGCCGGTAAGAAAAGAAAAGGCAGCTCCGCGAAGGGCAGCAGCCGGAACAAATCCGTCACCGCTCCTCTGCCGCCGGCGGCATGAGCGAAAAAATGAAGCATCGCCGCGGCGCTGATCCATCCGAATAAAATGAACGGCAGAAGAAGAACAAAATCGGCAGAGGCAAAACCGAAGGCCGTGAACTGGAAAAAGCGGCAGGCTGTAAAAAAAATCGCCGAGGCCGCGAACGAATCGCGGCAGTCGTCCGCGTCCCATGAGACAGAGGGTGAGAAAATGAGTGAATAAAAATTTGCCGTCGTCATAACAGCAGTTTCCTGAAAAATTCCGGCAGCGCGAACGAAGAGCTCTGCGGCACCTCCGGAACAATTCCTAAAAACCTCTCCATTGGCGTCCTTCCCTCCACTATTTTAACAGGCCCCTTGATCCCCGCCATCGCCTTGGCGGCGTCAATGGCGGCGTTGAGATTACCGCTTTTGTCAGCAAGACCGTTTTTCATGGCCTGCGCGCCGGTAAACACCTGACCCTGGGCCAGCGCTTTGAGTTTTTCCATGGGGATATTCCGTCCGTCCGCCACAGTTTTTAAGAACTGGCCGTAAGCGTCGTCTATCATTTCCTGCAGGAGCTCTCTCTCCTCGCCGGTCATCTCCCTGTAATAAGCGCCCATGTCCTTGTATTTGCCGCTTTTAACAACATCCGGCTTTATCCCTATCTTTTCAAGCAGTTCCTCCCAGTTTGAAGAGCCCATTATAACACCGATTGAGCCCGTGATCGTGCCGGGGTTGAGATAGATCGCGTCAGCGACGGAGGCTATGTAATAACCGCCGGATGCGGCGACATCGCCGAGCGAAGCCACTACCGGGATACCCTCTTCTTTGCATTTCATTATCTCTTCCACGATTTCCTGACAGGCGCCGATGGTTCCGCCCGGAGAATTTATCCTGAGGACAATGGCCCGCACCTTTTCCTTTCTGAGAAACGATATCTGTTCCACCCACCTGTCACTGCCCCGCAGGCTGAACAGAGTACTGCCGCCGGGCGGGACAACGGTTATCATACCATAAATCTTGACAAGGCCTATTTTGTCTTTCCCCGCGAAGGCCGGAGACTCATCGTGTTCACGCCACTGGCTGAAAAGCGCAGCGAGCACGGAGGCCAGCAGCAGGAAAAGGAAAGCGTAACTCAGCAGCCTTTCGCCTGGTTTAATGGGAGATGTTTCAGTTGCCATAATATGCACCATTCTACGAAACTATTTTACTTTTTGCAACTTATTTGTTAAATCATAAGCCGGCCGGAGTGGTGAAACTGGCAGACACGCATGGCTTAGGACCATGTGCCTCAGGGCTTGGAGGTTCGAGTCCTCTCTCCGGCAAAACTGTGTATTTGTTTGCAGGAGCGGCAGATTTTGGAACACGCGGGCCGTAATTCGAGCCGCGAAAACATAACGGAGGTTATTAAGTGGAAGGCGTAAAAATTTCGGAAAAAAGCAAAACAGTAAAACAGTTGAATTTCATAATAGATGAGCAGAGCGCCGCCGCGTCGCGAAAACACGCGCTTCAGCGTATAGGCAGATCAGTGCGGATAGAAGGTTTCCGCTCGGGTAAAGCTCCTGCCGCTCTCATAGAAAAGAATTTCGGCGAGGACATCAAAAACGCCCGGGAGAGCTATCTTCTGTCCGACAAAGTCTATAAGGCATGTGACGAGCATAAAATAATCCCGGTCGCGCCGGCCAAACTCACCGAATTCAAATGGGACGGGGATATGCCCGTAAAATTCTCAGTGGAAGTGGAAGTAATGCCCGAATTTGATGTGAGCGGCTACAAAAAAATAAGCATCAGGGAACCGGCGACTGCCGTAAGCGGCGAGGAAGCGGAGAAAGCCCTGCAAAGCCTCCGGGAAAAGGCCTTCTCACTGGAAAAAACAGAACTCTCAAAAGCCGAAAAAGGCATGTTCATCAAATATGACCTTGAGGTGACGCACAACGGAGAAGTCCTGAAAAAAATGAGCAGGAAGAATCTCACGGCTGAGCTGGATGAGAAGAAGATATTTCCGCCTCTCTGGCCGGACATACTTAAGCTCAAAAAAGGTGAGGCAGGGGATATTAAATTCACCGCGGATAAAGACTTTAAGCCCGCGGAATTCGCCGGAAAGGAATTGGGCTACCGCACACTCATCACCGAAATCCTTGAGAAAAAGCTCCCTGAGCTCGATAACAGTTTCGCTTCGCTTTTCGGGGCAAAAGATCTCGGAGAGCTCCGGGAATCGCTCAAAAAACGCATGGCCCTGGAAAAAGAAGCGGAGAAACACAGGAGCGTGAGGGAGCAGATATCCGCGGCTCTGCTGAAAAAAAATAATTTTGAGCTGCCCGCGTCCCTGGTAGAACAGGAAAAAAAATCATTGAGTGAACATTTGAGTAAACAGTACCCCGGTGAAGACCTAAAAAATTTCCAGGCTCAGATAGAGAAAACAGCCAACGAGAATCTGAGGATATCTCTGATCCTCGGAAAAATCGCGGAAAAGGAAAAAATAACGGTTACGGAAGAAGAAATGAAAGAGAAGCTCGGAAAAAATTATTCGCCGAAACACGGTGGAATGAAAGAGGCGATGTTGACTGACAAAATTTTTGATTTTATAATAGGGGAGGGTAATATAAAATGAACGCTCACTCAATGCTCATTCCCATGGTGGTGGAGGCAAGCAGCCGGGGCGAAAGGGCCTACGATATTTTTTCGCGCCTGCTCAAGGAAAGAATAATATTTCTCGGCTCGCCCATTGACGACGGCGTGGCTAATCTCATCATAGCCCAGCTGTTATTCCTTGAATCACAGGATAAGGAAAAAGAAATTTCAATATACATCAACAATCCCGGCGGCATCGTCACCAGCGGGCTCGCTATTCTGGACACGATGAACTTCATACACAATCCAATCGCCACATACTGCCTCGGACAGGCGGCATCCATGGCGGCTGTGATACTCGCCTGCGGCATTAAAGGCAAACGCCGGGCTCTGCCCAACGCCCGGATAATGATACACCAGCCTCTGGGCGGGGTACAGGGCCAGGCGACCGACATAGGTATCCAGGCCAAAGAAATACTCCGGATGAAACAGCATCTGAACGAGATACTCGCCAGAGCCACAGGCCACGACATTGACAAAATAGAAGAAGACACGGAGAGAGATTATTTTATGACAGCCGACGAGGCTCTCGCCTACGGTATTGTCGATGAAGTGATCAAAGACAGGAAGTGACCGGAGGTTATAGCATGATTTACACAGACATACCGGTGATAGCGGTAAAGGACACAGTTATTCTTCCCTTCAACAGAATGCCTATTTTTGTGGGCAGGGAAAAATCAAAGAAAGCGCTTGAAAAAGCCATGGAGGGAGACAAATACATCTTTTTCACCGCTCAGAAAAATCCCAAAAAAGATGACCCCCAGTTCGCTGATATTTACAGCGTGGGCTGCGTGGGCAAGATACTCCAGTCAATCAAGGATAATTCCGGAGGATATAAGATACTGATCGAAGGGATTGAGCGCGCTACACTTGAATCCCTTTCCGACAGCGACGGCCCGTGGACGGGAAACATCACAGCTCTGCCCCTCAAATTGCCGGTGTCCCCGAAGACAGACGCTCTTTTTGAGGCGCTGATAGGCGAGTTTAAGAAATACAGCGAACTGGCCGGAAAAATACCGAAAGAGATCATAGATGACATACTTTCCATAAACGAGCCGGCAAAAATAATATACCTGATTATCGGCTATATGCCCGTGCGATTGGCGGAAAAACAGAAGCTGCTTGAGAACAACAACCCCGGTGACCTGGTGATGAAACTCATAAAAATGCTCGTTTCCGAGCGGGAATTCATGCTGGTGAAAAAAGACATACACGAGAAAGTGCACAGCAAGATACAGAAAAATCAGCGTGAATATTTCCTCTCTGAAGAAATGAAGACGATTGAACAGGAGCTGAATAAAAACAGTCCGAACAAAGAATACGCGGATTACCTGAAGAAAATTAAAGAAGCCGGAATGCCCGGGGCGGCGAAAAAACAGGTGGAAGAAGAGCTTGACAGACTGTCAAAGATGATGCCCTATTCCCCCGAATCCACGGTTGTGCGCACCTACATAGACTGGATGATATCCATGCCATGGAACAAAAAAACCACGGACAACATGAGCATTGACAATGTGCAGAAGGTGCTTGAGGCCGAGCACTGGGGCCTCAAAAAATCAAAAGAAAGGGTGCTTGAATATCTGGCCGTTTGTAAATTGAACAAGAAGATAAAGGGCCCCATTCTATGTTTCACCGGCCCCCCCGGCACGGGAAAAACTTCCTTTGCCCGCTCCATAGCGCGATCCATGGAAAGAGAATTTGTCAGGATTTCGCTGGGCGGGGTGAGAGATGAGGCCGAGATACGCGGCCACCGCAGAACATACATAGGTTCAATGCCCGGCAAGATAATACAGTCACTTAGGAAAGCGGGCTCAAAGAACCCTGTTTTCCTGATAGACGAGATAGACAAGATCGGACAGGATTTCCGGGGCGACCCTTCCTCGGCGCTGCTTGAGGTGCTGGACCCCGAACAGAACAACAGCTTCTCCGACCATTATCTTGACACTCCCTTTGACCTCTCCGATATAATGTTCATCACCACGGCCAACACCACCTACACGATCATACCCGCGCTGAAGGACAGAATGGAAATCATAGAGTTTCCCAGCTACACCCAGCCGGAAAAGATGGGCATAGCCAAGAATTTCCTCATACCGAAACAGATAAAGGAAAACGGACTGACAAACTATAAGATCTCGTTCACTGATTCGGCTGTCGAGTACCTGATAGACTCTTACACACAGGAGGCCGGCGTCAGAAACCTTGAGAGACAGATAGCGACGGTGCTGAGGAAAACAGCCAGAAAACTTGTTCAGAAAAAATTAAAAAGCCCCGTTAAAATAGATCATCAAATCGTGCGGGAGCTCCTCGGATACGAAAAACACAGGCATGATGAGGGCAAGGTGAACAGTGTCGGCATCGTCTGCGGCCTGGCCTGGACAGAGGTCGGCGGAGAAGTGATAAGCGTTGAGACCGTGCTCATGAAGGGAAAAGGAAACCTCATACTGACCGGACAGCTCGGCGAGATCATGAAGGAATCCGCCCAGGCGGCGGTTTCATATCTGCGGGCGAACGCGAAAAAGCTTGGAATACCCGAGAACTTCATGAAAAACAGCGATGTCCACATACATGTCCCCGAGGGAGCCATACCCAAAGACGGCCCTTCCGCGGGCATCACGATAGCGATATCGCTTGTGTCGGCTATCCTCAAACAACCGGTCAGAAAAGACCTGGCCATGACGGGAGAGATAACGCTTTCCGGAAGGGTGCTGCCCATAGGCGGGCTGAAAGAAAAAGCTCTCGCGGCGTTCCGGGAAAAAATCAAAACCATTATCATCCCTGACAAGAACAAAGCCGAGGTGGAGGAATTCTCCGATAATGTAAAGAAAGGCCTTGACATCATAGCTGTGAAAACAATAGACGAGGTCATAAAAGCGGCCATAGACAGGCCGGCAAGGCCGAAGAAAAAAGCTGAACCCGAATCGACGGGACCGGAAAAAGTAAAAGCCTCGGCCCACGCCAGGGCATAAGTAATGCAGGAGGGACTTTCCAGTCCCGATAATAAAAAAGGAGCAAGTTAATGAAAAAGGAAATCCTGTTTTCACCGGGGCCCACAAATGTGCCCTCGGAGATCCTGTTGGAAGGCGCGAAAAGGACCATCCACCACCGCACCAAAGCTTTCACGGCAATGCTGGAAAAGGCGGAAAAAGGCCTGGCCGGAGCTTTTGACACCAAGGGCGATGTTTACATTCTCACTTCTTCCGGAAGCGGCGGGATGGAGACGGCTGTCGTCAATTTTCTATCCCGCAACGACAATGTGCTAATACTCAACACCGGAGCTTTCGGCAGAAGATGGGCCAATATAGTGAAGGCCTACGGCATTATGGCGGATGTGCTGGAATATCCGTGGGGAGAGTCCTTTAAGCTGCGGGATGTGGAAGCAAAGCTCAAGGATAAAAAATATAAAGCCGTCCTCTGCCAGCTGGGAGAAACCTCAACTGGAACCGTCAACGACATCAAAGCCCTCGGCGGCATAATGCCCAAGGACACTCTTCTCATCGTTGATGCCGTAAGCAGCCTGATGACGGAAGAATTCCACATGGACAAATGGAATGTGGATATCTGTGTGAGCGGCTCGCAGAAAGGCCTTATGATGCCTCCGGGACTCGCTTTCATCGCTTTGCGAAAAGGCCTTGATGCAGAACTGGGCAAAGGTGATCTGCCGAGTTTTTATTTTTCGCTCGTACATGCGAAAGCTTCCAGAGAAAAAGGCCAGACGCCCTGGACGCCGGCCGTCAACCTAATCTACCAGCTCAACAAGGCGCTTGAGATGCTTAAAGAAGAGGGTCTGGACAATGTCATCCAGCGCCACAAAGACATGGCCTCCATCGCCCGCAAAACAGTCGTTGAAATGGGCCTGGAACTTTTTTCGTCGGCCCCTTCAAACGGCATCACGGCTGTCAAAGTGCCAGAGGGAATGGACGGTTCAAAACTCATAGAGCACATCTGTGAAAAATACGGTGTGAGATTCGCCAACGGCCAGAGGGAATACAAGGGAAAAATCATCAGGATAGCGCACATGGGTTATGTGACTGTCCCCGATATACTCATGGCTCTAAACTGCCTGTGGCTGGGGCTCAAAAAATACGGCTTTAAAGCCCGCCCGGGCGCGATCATCACCGCTCTTGAAACCGCCGCCGGGCTGGACAACAAATAAACTCAGTAGAAGCAGCATCCGCCGCGCTCGCGTTAAAAAATAAATTGAACGCGGACGACGGGCGGAGATATTTTTTCGCCGGAACCGAACACAATGGTTTTGCGGACAATCCGCGGGAATAATCCCAGAATATTTGTCTTCTTTTCATAGACGGCGGCTTTGGGCTGGGGGGCTTTTCCCCGTATGATTTCAGTTTTCAGAACTTCAAGGCCGGGCGGGAAATGAGCGGCGAAGCGGCTGAAAATTATATCCCCCGGATAATCGTTTATGAGTTTCACATCTATGTATTCGCAGAGAGATTCCACGCCCAGAGAGAGCGCGGGCGATGAGGAAAACTTGAGCTTTCTCTTGTAACCCTGGCCCGTCACAAAATCAAGGCCCGTCCTGCGCAGAGCCATGTCTATGTGCATCATTGTGTCCAGATGGCCCATCAGCACAAAGCTGCCCGTCTTGGAATATGTGATCCTTATTTTTATCATCTGCCTTCTATGAGATGCTTCACCTGATTGTAATCTTCTTCAAGCTCTTTTCGCGGCGCTATGTCTATTTTTTCCCAGGGAAGCGCGCCCTTTGAAAAATCCCTGCGGGCGTAAGAGTCCGCGTTCAGCCCCGCCTCTTCCAGCACTTTTATTTTTTCGGCGGAACTGTCTGTAAAAACAGCCGGCAAGCCTGAAAGAATCCCTCCGAGCCGCGCGTCACCGCGGGATAAGACGCTCTCCAAAAGAGCGTCTTCCACCGAGGGATGGCGAATATCAACACCCCTCAACTCCATTTTGAATCTTTTGAGTTTCTCCGCCATTTCGCCCGGGTTCCATAGAGGCACTCTCTCAAAGGGCGTGTGCGCGGCGGGAACAAAGGGAGAAAGTGTGAGCGTCACCTTCAAGCCTGTTTTTCTTATCTTTTTCACGGCCCTTATGTTTTCATCAATGTCCGCGTCCGTCTCGCCGGGAAGGCCCAGCATCAGATATATTTTTACATCCCTGAAACCGGCGGCTTTGATATCTCTCATCATCCGCTCAAATTCGTCGGGCGGGGTTATTTTTCCTATTATCTCCTGCATGCGGGGTGAGAAAGTCTCCGGCGCGAAAGTCAGATTCACCTGGTTGAGAGGGAGTATCTTCATGACACAGTCAATGGATCTCCTCTCCGGCCGCAGCGACGGTATTTGCAGTGATATACCCCGCTTCCTCAAAAACGGTATTATGCTCTCAACGACTTCTCCGATGTGCGGATATTGCGGACTGCTCAGAGAGCTCAGCGACAAACCTTTCCAGCCCGTGTTCGCGAGAGAGGCGAATATTATTTCTTTGAGCTCCTCAAGCGGCCTCACGCGCAGGGGAGAATAAAACCTTTTAGCCTCGCAAAAACGGCAGTTGTTGGGGCAGCCCCTCATCACCTCTATATCCAGCCTGTCCTGTAAAGTCCTTATGTTGGGAATAACGGGTTTGAGGGGATAATACTCACTCTTAAGGGGGCAATGCACTTTTTTCACGCCGCGGCTTTCGCCGGGAACATAAACCCCTTCAATGACCGCGAGCGCTTTCTTAACAGAAGCGCCTGCTGAGCCGGAAGAGGCGAGCGTATCCAGCATTTTTTCTATCACTTCTTCGCCGTCACCGACTATAAAAGCGTCAAAGAAATCCTCAACCGGCACAAAATTGGAAACACCCGGGCCGCCGGCGATGATGAGCGGATATGAGCCGTCGCGGCCGGTGACTGGGATACCCATAAGGGCGAAAAGCCCGGGAAGATCAAAAAAACAGCCCTTCGCCGGAAGAGTGATCCCCACCAGATCAAATTCCCGCGCCGCGCGGCCGGATTCAAGCGACAGAAATTTTTCTTTTCCCGAAACTATGGCCTCTCTCATATCAGACTCGGGCATGAAAGCGCGCTCGCAGAGGCTGTCTGTCCGGGAATTGATGATATGGTATAGAACGCTCATACCCAGCGACGACGCTCCCATCTGATAAACGGCGGGGCTGACAATAAGCGCCTTCAAAGGCGTTTTATTCCAGTCTTTTTTTATGGAAAACATCTCCCCGCCCGCGTACTGCGCCGGACGCTCATAAGTGAGCAGATTTTTAATTCTTTTTTCCAAGATATTCCCTGTTATTCAGTAACCTTTGGCTGTGGCGTAAATGTTCATCGCCATTCCCAGCATCATGAGATAAACGGCGGTGGCGGTCCCGCCGTAAGAAAGAAAAGGAAGCGGCAGCCCCGTTATCGGCATTATGCCCAGCGTCATTCCTATGTTGAGGAATGTCTGAAAAAACAGCACGCCGAATATGGAAAGAGCGAGGAATGTGCCCTGCTGATCAAGAGCCATAACCGCTATTTTGATTATCCGTGAAAAGAGGATAAAATATGCCAGCAGTATAAGAAAAGAGCCCACGAAGCCGAACTCCTCGGCGATTGAGGCAAACATAAAATCGGTGTATTTACCCGGCAGAAAACCCAGGCGCGCCTGGGTGCCCCGGCGGTAACCCTTTCCTCTGACCTTGCCGGAACCTATCGCTATAAGGCTTTGGGAAAGATGATAGCCGGAGTGAAGCGTGTCTCTGGCGGGTTGCACAAAATTCAGTATCCTGTCTTTCTGATAGGGTCTGAAACCCGCGGCCACTTTATGGGAAAAAAACGCGCTAAGTAAAAAAATCCCGAAAAAAAACAGCACCGCGACATGGGCTTTCCTGATATGCATAAGAACGCGCATAAACACATACACCAGCGCAAAGGCCGCCGCCGCCATCTGCGCAAGCCAAATGAAAGCGTCAGGCCTCATGCAGAAAAAGATTATTTCGGCCGACACTATAGCCGTGATAACAGAGACAAATACAAGCAGGCCCGCATTCTGGCTGAAATAAAGGAACATAAACCATATAAAAATGAAGACCAGTCCCGTTCCCATATCCGGCTGTTTGAGCACAAGTAACAAGGGCAGAGCGGCGAAAGCGCTTAAAAATAATATTGTCCTGAAACTGTTTCTGGAACTGTAATTCCTGCTGAGATAATATGTCAGGAAAATAATCGTCGTGAATTTCGCGATCTCGGAGGGCTGAAAAACAATGAAGCCCGCTCCGAGCCACGAACGGGAGCCGTGCACGGAATACCCCGCCGCAAGCGTAAGGAGAAGAAGGATTATCCCAAGAACATAAAACACTATTGCCCTGAATCGCAGAAATGATTTGTATTTTGTAAATGCGAATATAACCATTCCGGCAAATCCCAGAAATATGGAGAACAAATGCCTGTAAAGCATATCGCCCGAAACATAAGATATGTTCTGGAGGCTCCCCATTACCAGCAGAAAAAGAGCAGGAATAAGTATCAGCGGGTCAAATCTTTTCATTTTTAATTTTTATATATTCTTCCCATATCGCGCGCGAGACAGGCCCCGCGACAGCGGCGCCTTTACCTCCGTGTTCAAGCACAACCGTGAGAGTGAAATCATCCAGCTCCCCGCCGCCGAATGATACAAACCAAGCGTGATCATCGCCGGAAGGGTTCTGGGCTGTGCCCGTTTTGCCGTAGATCTCCTCGCCCTCTATATTAATAACCCTGCCCGTGCCGTCGGTTACGACTTTGCGCATCGCTTCCTTCAGGAGCTTAAATACGCCCTCGCGCAGATTGTACTGCTTCACCTGTTCAGGGCGGGCTTCATACTCAATCCTGCCGTCGGGGGCAACAATTCTTTCCACAAGATATGGACGGTAAATCAGCCCTTCGTTTGCCACCCCGGCCACAGCCAGCGCCATCTGCAGCGGCGTTAACCACAAAAAGCCCTGGCCTATGCCCATGTTAATGGTGTCACCGGGGAGCCAGGCGCGCTTATGCGCTTTTTTCTTCCAGGCCGGCGTCGGTATAACGGTGGGAAGTTCCCCCTGAATATCTTTGAGGACATTGAGATCCAAACCCATCATACTCGCGTATTTAGACAAATTTTTGACGCCCGTCTCCAGAGCCGTGTTATAGAAATACACATTGCAGGATTGCGCAAATCCGTTCATAAAATCCATCTCGCCGTGGCCCTTTTCTTTCCAGCAGCTGAAATCCATTCGGCCGTATTTGAAGATTCCCTGACAATCTATTTTTTTATCAATGTCTATGGCCGACTCGTTCAAGGCGGACGCGGCGGTGATGATCTTGAAAACCGAGCCGGGCGGATATTTCATCTGTATGATTCTGTTGACAAGAGGCATTTCCGGCGAAGCCATCATGAACGAGACCTTGGCCGCGTCATCACCGAAAGCTCCGGGATCAAAACCGGGGGAACTGACAAAAAGAAGCACAGCGCCCGTTTTCGGGTTCATCGCCACAGCCGCGCCGGGACGGCCCTGAAAGGCCTCATAAGCTTTTTTCTGTAAACGCGAATCAACGGTTATTGACAGCTCGTCGCCCGTGGAAGGGAGCACCCTCCCCTTGACCTCTATAATATCTCCGGCGGCTGTCACTTCCACTATCTCGCCTCCGGGAGAACCGAAAAGATAACTGTCAAAAGTTTTTTCAAGGCCTGATTTCCCATGAAGAGAACCGGGATAGGAATAACTCATAGCCCGCGCGCGGTCCGGCAGAGTTTCGCTCAGATATCCCGTCACATGGCTGAAAATATGTTCATGGGGATAGAATCTTTTTGGGGATTTGATAATTCTCAATCCGGGGTACTCGTTTATGACCGAGGCCATCGCTATCAGCGGGCGCCCCTTCAGATCGCGTATCAGTGTTTTGAGAATCTCCCCTTTTTTCAGAGATCTGGTCAGAGAATCTTCCATGCTCTTCAGAGAAACACCGGTAATCGCGCGAACATCATTTTTAATTTTAGCGGAAAGCGACCCCTGAGAGACAAGATCGTATGATATATAAGTAGCGGCGACTGTCCTGCCGTCGGAAGAAATAATACGCCCCCGGTTGGGCGGCACGATGAACCTTTTAAGATAATTGTCCCGGGATCTTTCCGAGAAGGTGAAGCCCTTTAATATCTGCACCTGAAACAATCTTAAGAAGAGCAGAAGAAAAAGCGCTATAAAAGCCACCTGTATCGCCCTGATGTATTTGATGAAATAATCCCATCCCCTGTCCTTATACCACATATCAGCGCATCTGTTTGCGGTTTTTTAAAACCGTGTTAAACAGCGCCGCCAGTAAAATCCCCGTTATCACAGCCCGCGGCAGCAGCCCCGCTAAAGACGGGATATTTATGGGTATGAAATTATGAAATAAAAACAGGAAAAGAAAATGAAACACGGATGCCGAAAAGCCGAGAATGAATTGCCCTCCGAAACCGGCCATGTCAAAATTCTCGGAAAATTTTTTAACACCATAGACGATAATGAGAAAACTTATTGAATCAAAAGATAGGGGATGTCCGCAAAGAATGGATGAAACGGCGCCAAGCAGAAAAGCGTAAAGATAGCTGTGCGCAGCAGGGAGCTTTGAAGAAATAAGTATAATGCTAGCGATAAAAAGAGAGGGGCTTATATCGGGGAAAGTCCGCGGAGAGAGAGGGTTCAATAGAAAAATCTGCGCATAGGGGACAAGGAGCATAAAAAGAAATGTTATGAGTATATTCATTTTGTCAGCACAAAAAGATTCTCCGGCACATTCGCGTTATAGGCCGTCTCCACCGATATCGCGTATTCTCCCGCGCCGCCCTTATGGGCTTTGGTCACCACACCGCAGAAAATTCCCGGCGGGAACTTGGCGTCCCAGCCCGATGTAAAGAGCCTCTCGCCTTTATTTATGCTGACCTCTCTTGACGGCCAGACAAAATCAAGGGTACATTTACCTTCGGAATAACCCATGAGCACGCCCCAGAAAGAATTATTTTCATCCGTGACGGACACACGAAACGCTTTGTTGGATATCAGCACACATTCCGATACTGAATCCGAAATTTTTTTTCCAATAACACCGGCCAGCACCCATCCTGGCGGCCTGTATGAAAAAAGCGGATCGCCCTCCTGATAAGCTCCGTTATAATTTCTGAGAAGTAAAATATTCGCGTTTTTCCCTATATTACCGTACGGAAAAACAGGCAGGAGCTTTGATTTGGCCGGAAAACCCGACGGGGCAAATTTGTCGCTCAGCGCCTCTTCTATTTTTTTTCTTTTCTCCAGTTCTTTTTCAAGCTGCAGAATTGTATAACCTTTTTCAAATAATTCCTGCTCGCGGGCGCGCAGCCTTCTGTCCATGGCGGCAAGATTAAAAAATTTACCGGGGAAATGAGAGAGGTCGAGCAGCGCCTCGCGGCTTTTCGCATAAGGCGTGTAATAGATGTATTTGGTGAAGAGCCTTATCTCTTGCGTTTTACGGGCGGGAACAATGAAACAAAGGAACGCTGACAGAAAGAGAAAGATGATAAAAAAAATCTTCCCCCTGTCGCTCTCATGCATATTCCTTCTGGGCTCTCTTTATCTCTTCAAGAGTTTCAAGATATTTCCCCGCGCCAAGCGCCACGCAAACCAGAGGATCCGGAGCGCGCCGCACGGAAAGATATGTTTCCTGCTGTATTAGATTCTCAAGGCCTTTGAGCAGCGAACCGCCGCCGGCCAGCACTATGCCGTTCTCAACAAGATCGGATGACAGCTCGGCGGGCGTCTCTTCAAGAGTCGCTTTAATCGCGTCCACTATGCGTTTTACCGGCGCCGAGAGCGCCTGCCTTATATTCTGGGAACTGACCTCTATGGTTTTGGGAAGCCCGGAAACCTGATCGCGGCCCTTCACATTCATCTTCAATTCATCCTCGAGAGGGAAGGCAGAACCCACATTGATTTTTGTCTGTTCGGCCGTACCCTCGCCTATGAGAAGGTTATGCTTTTTCTTGAAAAAATCTTCTATGGCCTCATCCATAGCGTCACCGCCCACCCTGACAGAGCGGGATATCACCATCTCGCCCAAAGATATCACGGCCATTTCTGTTGTGCCGCCGCCGATATCAACTATCATCCTGCCCGAAGGCTCGGCAATCGCCATGTCACTGCCTATGGCCGCGGCCTTGGGCTCTTCTATCAGATACACCTCTCTGGCCCCCGCGCCTTCGGCGGCTTCCTTGACGGCCCGCCGCTCAACCTGGGTGATGCCGGAAGGCACGCCTATCACGACGCGCGGCCTGAGAAAACTGAAAGAGGTCTGGGCTTTCTTTATAAATCTGGATACCATGCGCTCTGTGGCGTCAAAATCAGCGATAACGCCGTTTTTGAGCGGCCTCAAAGCTATGATGCTGGCCGGAGTTCTGCCGAGCATACGCTTGGCCTCAACGCCCACGGCTATCACCCTGTCATGAGCGGTGTCTATCGCGACAACGGACGGCTCCTGAAGAACAATACCCCTGCCTTTTACATAAACCAGCGTATTGGATGTTCCAAGATCCATGCCTATGTCGTTATTAAAAAGACCTTTTAAAAATTCTGTCACTTTGCTCATTGGGGATCACTCCTTCTCAATGCTTCATTTAACCAATTCTATTCTGCATATCTCAGCGCCGTCGCCCTGCCGGTTGCCCATGCGTATAATCCTCGTATAACCGCCGGGTCTGTCTTTATACCTGACGCATAGCTCTTTAAAAAGCTTGGCCAGAGCCGGGCGCGATTTTATGTGCTTGGCGGCCTCCCGGCGCGGATGTATTCCGGAGCCCTTCGCTGTCGTTATAAGTTTCTCCACAAAACCCCTGAGAAACTTGGCTCTGGATACAGTCGTTTCTATCTGCTCGTTCATTATCATGGTCTCGGCCATGCCCCTCATCATACTAAGCCCGTGAGCGGCGTTCACTTTTAAATTTTTCATTTTAAAGAAACCTCTATGCCTTCTTTTTTTGCGAACTCTTTCAGCGCCTTTTTCAATTCCGTCAGTGACTTCGGACCGAAATTCGGAAATGTGCCGAATTCTTTCTCACTGTACTTCAGGAGTTCCTTCACAACAGATATTTTTTTCGTGCGCAAAGAATTGAGTATCCTCGTGGAGACTCCGAGCACCTCTATCGACTGCTCAAGCGCGTCGGTGTTAGCCGCGGCCATCCCGGAGAGCGCTTCTTCCTCCTGCTCGGCGGGTTTGACAAAAACCTCAGCGCATTTTCTCAAAATAGAAGCGCTCTTTTTCAGAGCATCTTCCGGAGAAACGGTGCCGTCGGTTTTGATCTCAAGAATCAGTTTGTCAAAATTCGTCACCCTTTTCACCCTTGTGTTTTCCACCGTATAGGACACCTTTTTTACCGGGGAATAATCAGCGTCCAGCGGGATAAAGCCCACATCCACGCTCTGTGAGCGGGCCTCCACCGGCAAAAATCCTATTCCTTTTGTCACCTCTATCTCAACAGTCATTTTTTTGGGCTTATCCTGGGTAAAAAGATACGCTTCGGGGTTGGCCAGCTCAACGCCGGCGACAAGCTCTATATCTTTTCCCGTTACCGCGCCCTTTGAAGAAGTGTTGAGCGATAGAATGACTTTTTCATCGTTGGCCAGAGAAAATCTTAATTTTTTAAAGTTGAGTATGATCTCCACCACATCCTCTTTCACGCCGAAAATAGAGGAGAACTCGTGCTGCACTCCCGATATCTTTATGCCGCTGACAGCGGCTCCGGCCACTGAAGAGAGCAGTATCCGACGAAGTGAATTGCCCAGTGTATAGCCGAATCCCCTTTCAAAAGGCGCTATGGTAAAACTCCCGTAATTCTCCGTAGCCGTTGCCTCGTCCAGGACATATCCTTCGGGTATGATAAATTCTTTCATCTTTCCTCCCTGCCTGCCGGTAGGCAGGCTTACCTTGAATAAAATTCCACTATAAGACGGTGGTCTATCCCTGCCTGTATCAGATCTTCAGAAGTGATATCTCTGTCAATAGTACCTGTGATCGTCTCTTTATCCAGTTTGAGCCAATCCGGCATGTTTTTTGAAGCGCTAAGCTCCACCGATTTTTTCACAGAATCTATCTTCCTGCCGCTGTCGGTCAAAGTCACCTTGTCCCCTGTCTTGAGTTCCCGGGAAGGAATATTGCAGACTCTTCCGTTCACCTTGACAAACCTGTGACCCACGAGCTGCCTGGCCTGCGGAAGACTGGATGTAATTGTCAGCCTGTAAACCACATTATCCAGCCGGCGGCTCAGGGCGCTGAGAAGATTCTCACCCTTGATGCCTTTTTTACGGGACACATCTTTAAACACTTTCCTCAGCTGTCTTTCCCCCAGCCCGAACAGTATCCTGGATTTCTGCTTTTCCTGGAGATGCACGGCGTATTCGGATTTCTGTTTACGGAAAGTTTTCGTTCCTCCGGCGCCGGGCGTTTCTTTCCCCACAGGGCATTTAACCGACCAGCAGCGATCTCCTTTTAAATAAAGTTTCTCTCCGTATTTTTTACAGAGTTTACATTTCGGCCCCGTATATTTTGCCATTCTGATTCCCCCTTACACTCTTCTCTTTTTTTTCGGCCGGCAGCCGTTATGCGGAATGGGCGTTATATCCCTGACGGAAGACACCCTTATCCCCGCGCCCTGAACAGATCTTAATGCCGATTCCCTGCCGGAGCCCGGGCCGTTCACATAAACGTCCACTCTTTCCATTCCCATTTCTTTGGCTTTTTGTGAAGCTGTCGCGGCCACAACCCCGGAAGCGTAAGTGGTGCCTTTCCTGGCGCCCTTGAATCCGTTCGCGCCGGCGGATGACGACGCTATGACATTCCCTTTCATATCCGTCACGGTCACGATGGTATTGTTGTAGCTGGTCAGAACATAAATCTTGCCTTCCTTCACATGAATTTTTCTTTTCTTTGTTGATGTTGTAGCCATTTATATTACCCCTTCTTCGGCGCTTCTTTTTTGGATGCCATCACGGTTTTCTTCTTGCCTTTTCTCGTGCGCGCATTGGTCCTCGTGCGCTGACCCCTCACGGGAAGGCCCTTCCTGTGTCTGATTCCCCTGTAACATCCTATCTCCATGAGCTGTTTGATATTGCCCTGCACCTCACGGCGTTTATCGCCTTCCACCTTATAATTTTCATTGATTATTTTCTGGATTTTCGCCACTTCCGCGTCTGACAAATCTTTAATCTTTTTGGAAGCGTCCAGGCCGGCAGCCCCAATTATAGCCATAGCGGTCGTCTTCCCTATACCGTAAACATAACTCAAACCAACCGCCAGATTTTTATTCAGCGGCAATTCAATCCCCGAAATCCTTGCCATATAATATCCCCCTGTGCCGCTATAGCGGTATTTCTTTAATCAAAACTCAGCCCTGCCTCTGCTTGTGCTTCGGGTTTTCGCATATAACTCTCACGACGCCTTTTCTTTTGACGACCTTGCACTTATTACAGATGGGCTTCACCGATGCTTTCACTTTCATTGCGTTTCTCCCTGGTTGCGGTTCGTGTTCTCCCTGAAAACTATTCTTCCTTTGCTGAGATCATATGGAGAAAGCTCCACCTTCACCCTGTCTCCCGGGAGAATTTTTATATAATGCCTTCTTATTTTTCCGGATATATGAGCCAGCACCTCGTGGGCCTCATCAAGCTGCACTTTAAAAACGGCGTTACCCAGAGCCTTCACGACCATTCCGTTCATCTCTATTTTTTCTTCTTTGGTCATGCGGTCAAAATCTCAGCTTCTCCGTCAATAAGCGCAACCGTGTGTTCAAAATGAGCCGAAAGACTTCCGTCGGAAGTACGCGCGGTCCAGCCGTTGTCATCTATTGAGACTTCCCAGCTTCCCGCGTTTATCATGGGTTCAATAGCGAACACCATGCCGTTTTTGAGCTCCGGACCTGTGCCCGGCCGGCCGTAATTCAATATCTGCGGATCCTCATGAAGCTCCAATCCTATACCGTGGCCCGTAAACTGACGAACAACAGAGAAACCGTTTTTTTCCGCGAAAGATGCGACGGCGTGCGATATATCCCCGAGATGATTACCCTTTTTAAACCGGGCGATACCCTCGCGGAGAGACTGCTCCGTAACATCCATCAGGTTTTGCGCCTCCGAGGAGGCATCGCCGGCGGCGGCGCTGATAGCCATATCCGAATAATAACCACCGAGGATAAGGCCCATGTCCACGCTGACAATATCCCCGGGCTGGAGCATATAATCCCCCGGTATACCGTGAACCACCTCATCATTGACGGACACGCATATGCACGAGGGGAAACCCTCCCGCGTAAAAGCCGGCTCCGCCCCGTTAGAATAAATAAATTCCTCGGCCAGAGCCGCAAGCTGGCCAGTGCGTCGGCCCGCTGTTATGTGTTTTCCTATCATATCACTCATTTTCTTCAATAGTTTACAGCTTTTCCTGATCCCTTCTATCTCTGAGGCTGTCTTAATTTTTATTATCTAAGGCCTCCGTGATCCTCTCAAATATCTCCCCGGGACTGCCCGTCCCCGGCACATTCATGAGGATATTCCTCTTCTCGTAAAATTCTTTGAGAGGCGCGGTTTTGCGCGCGTATTCCTCTATCCTCTCCCTCACCGTCTCTTCCGTGTCATCGCTTCTCTGAAGAAGCCGCGCGCCGTCCGCGGGGCATCGCCTGTCTTTTATATCGTCTGTGTACACATTGAAATCTTTTCCGCAGACAGGACAGGAAAATCTTCCGAGAATCCTTTTTGTCACCTCGGGGGCGTCCACATCCAGGAAGATCACGGAATCCACTTTCTTCCCGTATTTCTCAAAAAGACCGTCAATCGCTTCCGCCTGCCTGACGGTCCTGGGAAATCCATCCATCAGAAATGAATCTTCATTTTTTATTCTTTCCTCTATGATCTCTATCATCGTATCATCATCCACCAGGTGACCGGCTTCCAGTATGGACTTCACTCTTTTTCCGAGTTCAGTGCCGGAGGCGACATTTTCACGCAGAATCTCTCCCGTGCCTATGTATGTCAGATGCAGGGAAGCGCAGACCTTTTTTGCCTGAGTGCCTTTGCCGGATCCGGGAGCTCCCAAAAAAATACAGATCATTTTATGTTAAAATACCTCCCTTTCAAACGGCTCTTTTTCAGCAGACCGTCATAATGCCTCATTATCAGCTGGGACTCAACCTGACCCATTGTGTCAAGCGCCACGCCGACGATAATAAGCAGCGCCGTACCGCCGAAATAAAAAGGCATGTTGAAATTCCTGAGTATCATCGGCACAATGGCTATAAAGACGACAAAAATCGCGCCCACCAGTATTATTCTGTACATCACCGTCTTTATCTTGTTCGCTGTCTGTTCTCCCGGCCTGACACCGGGGATAAAACCTCCGGATTTTTTCAGGTTATCGGCTATGTTTTTCGGGTCAAATGTGAGCAGTGTGTAAAAATAGCAGAAAGCCACTATCAGCACCGCGTAAACAACGATATAGACCATGTTTCCCGGAGAGAAAAACACCTGAATCTTTTCAAAGAGCGCGGAGCCGGGGAAAAACTGGCCTATCATGAGAGGAAAACTCATAAAAGCCATGGCGAAGATCACCGCGATGACTCCCGAAGATTCCACCTTGAGAGGGAGATATGTGCTCTGCCCGCCGTACACCTTGCGACCGACAACACGCTGAGCGTACTGTATCGGTATACGCCGCTGGGCCTCTTCTATAAAAACGGTAAGAGCCAGGATTGCCAGCATAAAAATTCCTATAAGGGCCAGGCCGAAAAGTGATATCTCATCCGTCCTCAAAAGCGAGTAAGTGTTCTGAAGTCCTGACGGAAAACCCGCGACAATGCCCGCGAATATTATAAGCGATATACCGTTGCCGATGCCGGATTCCGTTATCTGCTCACCCAGCCACATGACAAGCATTGTGCCGGTGAGCATGGTGACGACCAAAAGCAGCCGGAACCCGAAACTTGTAAACATCAAAACGGCTTCACCGCCGGGAGATTTCATGCTCTGTATCCAGTATGTCAGGCCGAATGCCTGCACGGAACCGATTATGAGAGTGGCGTAACGGGTCATCCTTGTTATTTTCTCTCTGCCGGGCGCGCCTTCTTTGGAAAGTTTCTCAAGATACGGCACCGCCGTTTGCAAAAGCGACATGATGATCGAGGCATTGATATAGGGCATTACGCCCAGCGCGAAAATGGAGAGCCTCTCCATGGCGCCTCCGGAAAACATATTCAAAAATCCCATGACGCCTTCCTGTCTGGCGAAGAAAGCCTGAAGAGCCCCGGCGTTAACGCCGGGAAGCGGAACGGTTGTTCCCACCCTGTAAACAGCCAGAATGAGAAAAGTGAATCCTATTTTCCTTTTGAGGTCCTGAACTTTAAAAATATCGCCGAAAGTATTGATCATTTATGCTCAGGGGCCAAGTGACTCTCCTTAACAGGGGTCGCCTTTTCACTTTTTTCTTGAGCTGCTTTTTTTTGATTCGGGCATATGCCGCCGGCCTCAATTATTTTTTTCGCCGCTCCGGAGGATACATTCTCCAGCAGCACACTGAAATTTTTACTCACCTTGCCTTTAGCCAGGAGCTTCACCCTGTTTTTGCCGGTCACTATTCTCTTTTTCGCAAGAGCCTCAACGCTGATCTCCGCTCCCGCGTCGAATTTGGCCTCAAGAACGGAAAGATTCACAATCTCGCATTTCACGGCGAAACGCCTGTTTGTAAAACCTCTTTTGGGAAGTCTCCTCACAAGAGGTATCTGTCCGCCTTCAAGAATAGTAAGATGTGTGCGGCCGCCGCGCGATTTCTCGCCTTTCAGGCCGCGGCCATTATATCTGCCGTGGACATGGCCTCTTCTTCTCTTCCTTGTTTTTGTGGCTCCGCTGTATGAGGGCAAACTTACAAACGCCATTATTTCTCCTTCTTCACGCTGGTGCCAGAGGTTGACTTTCGTGACTTATTTGACCGCTTTGGAGCATTGCCTTCCGCGGCATCGGGCGCTTCCGTTTCCCTGACCGAAGCGAACTCCTCTATACCCGGCACCTTTTTTTTGGAAACTTTAAGATTGAGCAGGCCGTCGAGCGCCGCGTATGTGACATTCACGATATTCTTGCTGCCGAGGCTTTTTGTCAGGATATCGCTTATGCCGCAGGATTCCACCACCGCTCGAACGGGGGCTGAGGCGATTATGCCTGTCCCCGGCCGGGCCGGTTTCAACAGCACTTTGCTGCGGCAGTGCACACCCGTTATGGTGTGCGGAATGGTGGAACCTTCCGTGTTAATTCTGACCATTTTCTCCTGGGCTTTTTTGCCGGCCTTATCAACCGCTATGCGCACGTCGGCGCCCTTTCTTTTTGCCACGCCGACTTTGCCCGCACCGTCACCGACAACACAGAGGGCGGTGAAAGACATTCTTTTTCCGCCCTTTACAACCTTTGACACCCTGGATATGTCCACGGTTTTTCTTATCAGATCATCTTCTTTTTTGCGAACAAAATTCATTTTGCCTTCCTAAAACTTCAGGCCGCCTTTTCTGGCGCCCTCCGCTACCTCTTTGATCACACCGTGATATTTGTACCCGGCCCGGTCAAACACGACTTTCTCAAAACCAAGTTTCCTGGCTTTCTCGGCTATCGTCATTCCGGCCGATTCCGCTTCTTTCCTGCTTTTGACACAGCCGCTTATCACCTTTAACTTCACATCATCAACAAGGCTGACAAAAACATTCCTGTTGCTCTTATTCACAACTATCCGGGGACTGTCTATCATGCCCTTTTTTAATTTTTTGATCACATGAGCGTGCCTGCGCGCCCTTTTAATTTCTTTTAGATTCTTTGTCATTTCGCATCCCCTGCTCCGGCCGCGGACTTACCGGCCTTCTTCCTGACGATCTCGCCTTCATACCGTATGCCCTTGCCTTTATAGGGTTCGGGCGGACACAGAGACCGGATTTCCGCGGCGGTTTTACCGAGTATTTCCTTATCAAAAGAGGTCAGGGTCAGGGCTGTCTTCACCGCGACGGCTTTCACCTCTTTGGGCAGCGGGAAAACCACATCACTGGAATAACCGGAAGCCACAATAAGGTCCTGGCCCTTGACGGTAAAACCGTAACCAACGCCCAATATGCTCATTTTTTTTTCAAAGCCGTCCTGAACGCCCTTCACCATGCTGCGCACTATTGAAGACACCGTTCCGAGCATCATCTTTCCGAAATTACTGTTTTCCGTTTTTTCAAAAGTGAGTTGCCCGTCTGCCAAAACAATCTTGACCACAGGCGCGAATTTTTTGCTTATCTCACCCTTCGGGCCTTTCACTTTTATTCCTGTACCGCCGTCGGCGAGCTGCACATCCACTCCCCTGGGTATAACCACCGGCACTTTTGCTATTCTGCTCATATCACCAGAGGTAACAAAGGACCTCTCCTCCGCAGTTCGCTTTTTTGGCCGCCTCGCCGTCCATCACTCCGCGTGAAGTCGACATAATGCAGGTGCCGTATCCCTCAAAAACGACAGGGATGTCAGAAACGGCGGCATACTTTCTTCCGCTGAGCTTTGACACTCTTTCTGCTCCCCGCAGGACGGGTTTATTTCCCTCATATTTGGGGAACACCCTGAAAAAACCCTGCTTGCTGCCAGTGATCTTCTTGAAATTATCAACAAAACCCTGCTTTTCCATGATCTTGAGAATATCTCCCAGCATCTTGGAAGCCGGGAAATCTATATATGTCTTATTCCTCAGCAAGCCATTTTTGAAAGCCGCCAAAAAATCAGCTATTGGATCCTGACTCATTTATAACACTCCCTGCCTGCCGGCAGGCAGGCCTTTAATTCTTTCATTTTACCAACTGGCTTTCTTAATGCCGGGTATCTCTCCGCGGTGCGCCAGTTCCCTGAAGCAGAGACGGCACAAACCGAAATCACGGTAATAACTCCTCGGGCGGCCGCATCTAAGGCACCTGTTCTTTTCCCTTACACGGAACTTCTGCACTCTTTTGGATTTTTCAATTTTACATGTTTTAGCCATTATTTTTTAAACGGTACCCCCAGCATACCAAGATACGTTACCGCCTCCTCCACACTCGAGGCTTTGATACAACAAGTTATTCCGATACCAACGGTTTTTGTGATCTTTCTGATCTGCGTTTCGGGAAAAATAGCGATGTCCTTAAGGCCTATGCTGTAATTCCCCTCCTTATCAAAAGATTTATTGCTCAGTCCCCGGAAGTCCCTCATCCTCGGCACGGCTATGTTAATAAACCTGTCCACGAACTCCCACATACGGTCGCGTCGCAGCGTCACCACGCATCCTATGGCCTGGCCCTGTTTGGTTTTGAAATTTGATATGGCTTTTCTGGTTTTGGTGCGCTTGGCTTTCTGGCCGGTTATCCGCTCTATCTGAGTGACAGCCTCATCCAGATATTTGGCGTCCTCTTTCGCGGCGTTATGAGAGCAGCTGATAACGATTTTTTGAAGCCGCGGGGCCTGCATGTCGTTGACATAGTTATACTTCTTCACCATCTCCTTGACAACCTTTTTCTGAATATCTATAAAACGGGGAGTGTAGCCGGCGCTCATACTATTTCTCCGCATTTCTTGCAAAAACGCACCTTGCTGTCTTTGAGGTTTTTAAAACCCACCCTGGACGGCTCGTTACAGCGGGGGCATATAAGTTTAAGCGACGAACAGCTCACAGGTCTTTCCTTCTCCTGAATACCGCCCGGAGTGTTCTGGGTCGCTTTGGCGTGCCTTTTAACCATGGCGACCTTCGCCACCAGAGCCTTATCCGTAGAGGGGAAAACCTTGATTACCTCACTGATCTTGCCTTTATACTTTCCCTTCATCATCATAACCTTGTCTTTATTTTTCAGTTTTTTCATTTACACCACTTCCGGGGCCATTGATATTATTTTCATAAAGCCTTTTTCCCTGAGCTCCCTGGCCACCGGGCCGAAAATACGGGTTGACCGGGGCTCCAGCTTATCATCTAAAAGAACACAGGCGTTATCCGAAAACCGCACCCTTATGCCGTTAGCGCGCCTTACGGGAAAAGCCGTCCTCACGACAACAGCGCGGACGACTTCGCCTTTTTTAACCGCCGCGTTGGGCGCGGCTTTTTTTACCGAAGCTTTTATAAGGTCTCCCACGCGGGCATACCTTCTTTTTGATCCTCCAAAACAATGAATGCACATAACGATCTTGGCCCCTGAGTTATCACACACGGTCAGTCTGCTCATCAACTGGATCATTCTTTTTCTCCGGGGGATTCTCCTGCATCGGCTTTGACCACCCCTATCACCGTCCACTTTTTCAGCTTACTCATGGGCCTGGTCTCTGTCACCACAACCGTATCGCCGGCAACGGAAATATTCTTCTCGTCGTGGCAATGCAGTTTTTTGGTCTTGTTGAGCACCTTGCCGTATTTGCTATGCTTATACACTCTCTTTATCTCCACCACCCTTGTCTTGTCGTTCTTATCCCCTATAACGGTGCCTCTTAATTTCTTACGCATTTTTCCCTCCGCTCGCCGCCGCGGGCGCGATCGAGCGCGCCTTCTTTTTTTGAGCGGTCAAATAAGTCGAGACCCTGGCTATATTCTTCTTCACTTTGTCAATCTGCGAAATATCCTTGAGCGCGCGCTGTTTCTTTTTCATCCTCAGAAGCACGAGCTCCTTTCCGAAATCTCTGAATTTGTCTTCCAACTCAGAGAGCGACAATTCCGCAAACTTTATTTTTTTAGCCATCAGTGCCTCTCCACGATCCTGGTTTTAACGCCCAGTTTATGAGTTAACAATTTAAAAACCTTCTTCACTTCCGCTTCGGGGATACCCTCTATCTCAAACATCACCTGGCCGGGCTTGACAATCGCCACCCAGCCCTCAACGGCGCCCTTGCCTTTACCCATGCGCGTTTCGGCCGGTTTTTTCGTAATGGGTTTATCAGGGAACAGCCTTATCCAGATTTTCCCGGATTTCCTCACACTCCTGACCAGTCCGATCCTGCAAGCCTCTATTTGCCTTGCCGAAATTTGCTTAGCCGTGAGAGATTTAAGTCCCCACTCGCCGAAAGAGACCTCAACGGCGCGCGTGGCAACGCCGCGAATGCGCCCTTTCTGCACCTTTCTGTGTTTGACTTTTTTCGGAGCCAGCATTATTCCTTATCCTCATTATCAACAGGGGCTGCGGAAGCGTCCGCGCTTTCATCCGCGACCGGCACCACTTCCCCGGTTTTGAGCACAGGCCGGACATCAAGGTCTTTTATATGTATCCAGGTCTTCACTCCTATAACACCGTATTTGGTAAAGGCCTTTGAAAAACCGTAACTGATATTCTTGGCCAGCGACTGGAGCGGGACACTGCCGTCCTTAAACCATTCTTTCCTCGCTATTTCGTTCCCGCCGAGACGGCCCGAAACCATTATCTTAGCGCCCTTGGCGCCTTCGCTCATTATGTTCTTGACCATCCTTTTGCACACGCCGCGGAAGGGCATTTTCTTCTCCAGCTGCACCGCCACCATTTCCGCCACTATCGGAGCGTCAAGAAAAGGCTGTTTGATCTCGGCGACATTTATCTTCACTTCTTTGCCGATTGCCGCGCCTATGTCCTCGCGCAAAGCGTCTATGGTCACACCCTTCTGGCCTATTACCAAACCGGGGCGGGCCGTATAAATGGTTATAACAATCTGATTAGACGCTTTTTCAATCTCGATTTTTGAGACCTGTGAACGCCCGAGAGATTTGTTGACGGTATTTCTGATCTTCACATCTTCCATGATGAAATCAGCCGCGCTGCCTTTGACAAACCAGCGGCTGACCCAGTTTTTGTTAATGCCTATTCTGACACCGTAAGGATGGATCTTCTGGCCCATATCAGTTACCCGATCCCGTTAAAAAATTTATCATTTATTGCTCTCCATTGCTGACAAAGCCACTGTGATGTGACTTGACCTTCTTTTATACGGGCACGCGCGGCCGAAGGGCCCGGGCCTCATCCGTTTAAGCGCAGGCGCCGGTGTGGCGAATATGGTTTTCACAAACAATTTACCGGAACCCTGCGCGGCGGCTGAATTGAGCAGCTTCTTCACAACCACAGCGGCGGGGGTCTTCTTCACCTCAAGCTTGGCGACGGCGGTTTCAACATCCGCGCCCCTCACCATGTTCAGATAACGCTGTATCTTTTTAGGCGACAATCTCACATATTTTGCTGTTGCTTTGCATTCCATAATATTTATTTCTTCAGACCCACCGCGTCTCTTTTGCCCTGGCCGTGACCTTTAAAAAATCTCGTGGGCGAAAATTCGCCGAGCCGGTGCCCCACTATCGCTTCCGTCACATAGACAGGGATGAATTTTTTACCGTTGTGCACAAGAAAAGTCAGCCCCACCCATTCGGGTATTATAACGGAGGACCTTGCCCATGTCTTTATCGGCTGCTTCTTGCCAGCTTTTTTGTGTTTGGCTATCTTATCAAGCAAGCGCTCGTCAACATAGGGGCCTTTTTTGGTCGATCTGCTCATTATTTCCTCTTTTTCCTTCTGGCTATTATCAAAGCGCCCGAAGCCTTCTTGGGATTCCTGGTCTTAAAACCTTTCGCCGGTATGCCCTGCGGAGATCTCGGCACATTGCCGCCATGACTGCGGCCGCGGCCGCCGCCATGGGGATGATCCACAGCATTCATCGCCGTGCCGCGCACATGAGGCCTGCGGCCCGTGTGGCGCTTCGCTCCGGCGCATCCGAATTTTCTGCTTCCGTGCTCAATATTATCAAGCCGGCCTATTGTGGCCTGCGAGGCCGCGAAAACCTTTCTGATCTCACCCGACGGCATTTTTAAAACAGCATAAATGTCATCCTTGCTCATTATCACGGCAAAACCTGCCGCCGAACGCGCTATTTTTCCGCCTTTGCCGGGTATTATTTCTATATTATGAACGAATGTCCCTCCGGGAATACAGTTTAAAGGCATGGAGTTCCCCGGATGCAGGGCCGCCTGAGATTTGGACGAAATAACAGTCCTGCCCTTCTTCAAACCTTCCGGATGAAGAATATATCTCATCTCGCCGTCACTGTATTTTACGAGTGATATGCGGCAGCTCCTGCCGGGATCGTATTCAACGCTCTGCACTATTCCGGGCATATCCCATTTATCTCTTTTAAAATCTATGACCCTGATCCTTCTCTTCTGGCCGCCGCCGCGGAATCTAACCGTCACACGGCCGGTGTTGTTCCTGCCGGCCGAGGGTTTTGCGGGGATTGTCAGAGGGAGATGAGGTTTGACCCTTATCCTGTCCGTCGGCTCGGTCCTGCCGCGCCTGGATGATGTGGTGGGTTTATAATACTTCATGCCGCTTCAAATCCCTGTATGGTTTCACCTTTGACAAGTTTAACATAAGCTTTTTTATAGCGCGACCTGAAACCCGCGTGAGCGCCTTTCCGTTTCAGTTTCGGCTTTGTGTTCACAGTTTTAACACTCTCAACTTTCACATTGAAAAGTTCGCTAACGGATTTTTCTATCTGCCTCTTATCGGCTTTAGGGTTCACGAAAAACGCATAAATATTTTTCTCACTGCGCAGCTGCTCGGACTTTTCCGTAAAGGCCGGCCAGAGCACCACGGCTGAATTAGCTAGCTTCACGCTTTCACTCCTTCCAGAGCGGCGCCGACAAAGAGCACGGCATCGCAGTATATGAGTTTCCTCATATTAAGATCAGCGGCGCATTCAAGCGAGACATTCCTTATATTCCTGAAAGGCAGGGCGAATTCCCTGTCCTGTTTTTCCGTAACAATAATTATTTTACTGCCTTTCTTAAAATTTTGATTGAGAAATTTAGCGGCATCGCAGGTTTTCTTGAATCCCAAGCTCTGGGCGAAATAAATCTTTTCCTCATTGTTGAGCCTGGAAAGCGCCTGGCGAAGAGCCGCGGCCTTCTTCTTCTTGCTGAGTTTGTTGATCTTCACTCTCGGCCTGGGGCCGAAAGTGATTCCGCCGCCGGGTTTCAGAGGCGTCCTTGTGCTTCCCTGCCTGGCGTTGCCGGTCCCTTTCTGCCTGTAGGGTTTTTTACCGCCGCCCCGCACCTCTCCCTTGGTTTTGGCGCTGCCTGTAAAATTTTTGCGGAGATATTCTTTGAGCGCCTCGTTTATAAAGCGGTCATCATAGGCGACGCCGAAAATGTCGGCGCTGAGTTCTTTCGCGCCTTCAAGTTTTCCGGATTCTTCTATCACTTTAGCTTTGTTCATTTTATTTTCTTTATCACCAGCAGTCCGCCCCTGCTGCCGGGAGCGGGCCCCGCAAGATACAGCTTGTTGTTTACGGAATCCACCGAAGCCACCTTCATATTTTTAACCGTGACTTTCTCACTTCCCATTCGGCCGGCCATTTTGAGGCCCGGCAAAACCCTGGACGGATATGAGGAAGAACCTATGGAACCGGGCGACCTGTACTTGTCTTTCTGGCCGTGGCTTTTCTGTCCGCCTTTAAAGTGCCAGCGCTTCCGTGTGCTGGCAAAACCCTTTCCCTTGGAAATACCGGTGACACTGACTATTGAACCCGTCTCAAAAACGTCTCCCACCTGTATCTTATCACCAAGCGCTGAGGAGAATTCGCCGCGTATTTCACGCGACGCTTTTAGAGCTTTTATACCCGCTTTTGCGGCAATTCCGGCCATAGGCTTATTGCTCTTTTTGCCCTCACAGGCTATTTGCAGAGCCTGATAACCGTCTTTTTTCATGGTTTTGACAGCCGCCACACTGTTGACAGGCACATCCACAGCCGTGCAGGCGAGTTCCGCCGTATCGGTGAAGATACGGCACATCGCGCCCTTCATTCCCAGCACCGCATTCGGCAGTTTCGGTTCGACGCCGCTCACCACTTTCGGGGTCTTGGCTTCCGTCATTGACTCAAATCCTTCACCGTGATATCAATGCCCGCCGGAAGAGATATATCGCGCAGGATATTCATCACTTCCTTCGTGGGATTTTTAATCTCTATCATCCTCTTGTGGATTTTGGTCTCAAACTGTTCTCTTGATTTCTTATCCGCGTGAGGACTTCTCAAGACAGTGTAAAGTTTTCTCTTCGTCGGAAGAATGATGGGACCCGTTATAATGATGCCCTTGTGCGAGAGCTGAGCCATTATGGTCTTCACCGATTCTTCAAGCAGCCTGTAATCGTAAGAGAAAACCTTTACCCTGATCTTTTCCATCTAATATTCCCTTACTCCAGTATCTTCGAGATCACGCCGGAAGCGACGGTGTGCCCGCCTTCCCTGATGGCGAACCTTAGGCCCTCTTCCATGGCTATCGGGTATATGAGCTCGGCAGTCACCTCGACATTGTCTCCGGGCATCACAAGGTCCCGTCCCGAAGGAAGATTAACCGTTCCCGTGACATCCGTGGTCCTTATATAAAACTGAGGCCTGTATCCGGTGACAAAAGGTGTGTGCCTTCCGCCCTCTTCTTTTTTGAGCACATAAACCTGCGCCACAAATTTCTTGTGCGGGGTTATGCTGCCGGGTTTGGCCAACACCATTCCTCTCTTTATTTTTTCTTTCTCAACACCCCTCAGGAGTATTCCCACATTATCCCCTGCCTGGGTTGAATCAAGAATTTTTCTGAACATCTCAAGCGAGGTGGCGACGGTCTTCTGCACCTGGCCGAAACCCACCACTTCCACTTCCTCGCCCATCTTGAGCTGGCCTCTCTCCACGCGTCCGGTGGCAACCGTACCGCGGCCGGTGATGGAGAATATGTCTTCCACCGCCATGAGGAAAGGCTTTTCCATATCCCTCTTGGGTTCGGGGATGGCCTCATCACAATTTTTCACGAGCTCCAATATCGGCCCGCAGTTGGGACAATCCGCTTTGCCGCAGCCGCATTCAAGGCATTTCATGGCCGAACCCTTGGCTATCCTGACATTATCACCGTCGTATTCCTGCTTTGAGAGAAGCTCCCTGATTTCAAGCTCCACAAGCTCAAGCAGTTCCGGATCGTCAACCTGATCTGTTTTGTTGATAAACACCACCACGCTGGGCACGCCGACCTGACGGGCGAGCAGAATGTGCTCTCTGGTCTGGGGCATGGGGCCGTCGGAGGCGCTGACAACAAGAATCGCTCCGTCCATCTGTGCGGCGCCGGTAATCATGTTTTTTATATAGTCGGCGTGGCCGGGACAATCAATATGCGCGTAGTGCCGGGTGTCAGTTTCGTATTCCGAATGGTGAATCGCAATTGTAATCCCTCTTTCTTTTTCCTCGGGAGCGTTGTCAATATCTTCATATTTCTCGAAGGATGCTTTGCCTAACTTGGACTGAAGCAGTGTAATCGCTGATGTGAGCGTTGTCTTGCCGTGATCCACGTGTCCGATGGTGCCGATGTTGACATGCGGCTTACCCCTCTTAAACTTCTCTTTAGCCATAAATTCCTCCTTGACCGCAGAAGCGGTCATATCGGCAAAATCTCGCCGACTGCTATCCTTTTCCTATCACGGCCTCCGCCACTTGAGTGGGAACGCGCTCATAACCTTTCGGTGTCATAACATAACCCGCGCGCCCCTGCGTCAGAGACCTTATCACCGTGGCGTATCCGAACATCTCCGCCAGCGGCACAAATGCTCTTATGATAGTCAAATTGCCTTCTGTTGTCAACCCCCCGGTATTCCCCCGACGGGAAGACATGTCGCCGAGCACATCTCCGAGGTACTGGGTGGGAGTCCTTATCTCAATATCCATGACAGGTTCCAGCAGAATCGGGGATGCCTTTTTCAGCGCTTTTTTCATTGTTTCAAAAGACCCTATCCTGAAAGCCAGCTCCGAAGAATCAACCTCGTGGAAACTGCCGTCTAAAAGTTCCACCGTTAAATTCCTGACAGGATAACCCGCCAGCGGGCCGGATTCAATTCCCATTTTCACGCCGGCTTCAATGGCGGGAATAAACTGCGAGGGGATATTTCCGCCCTTAATGGAATTGATAAATACGAATTTCTCATCGCTGTTCGGGGATATCTTTATCACCACATGCGCGTACTGGCCGTGCCCGCCGGTCTGTTTCACATATTTACCATTCTCCGTCACCTCGGATGTGATGCCTTCTTTATAATTGACCTTCGGCGTTGACACCCTTATGGGCACGCCGAAATCTCTTTTTATTCTCTCTATGTTCACTTCCAGATGAAGTTCGCCCATGCCCGAAACTATGGTCTCGCCTGATATCTCGTCTTTCCTGACAAGAAAAGTCGGATCCTCGTCAACGATTTTTGACAGCGCGTTAAACAGCGCGTCAAGCTGGCCGGGTTTGGCGGGCTCAATGGCCTGCGATATGACCGGCTCCGGAAAGACGGGCGGCTCAAAAACCAGGTTTGTATTTTTTGACGAGAGCGTCTGACCAGTCCGGCTGTTTTTCAAACCGGCCACCGCGACGATATCTCCGGCGGTGATATTTTTTATTATGTCTTTTTTATCGGCGTGCATGGCAAATATTCTGTCGAGCTTTTCCACTCTGCCCTCGCTCGTGTTATACAGCCTCTTTCCTGACTCAAAAGATCCCGAGTACACTCTCAGAAAAGCGAGCTTGCCGAGGAACCGGTCCGTCACTATCTTGAAGACAAGAGCCATAAAATCGCCCTGAGCGGAATTTTTTATCGTGCTGTATTCTTTTGTTTCCAGGTTATACACTTTTGTGTCGGGCACATCCATTGGCGAGGGAAGATACGCGCACACGGAATCCAGCATAAACTGAACACCCTTGTTTTTAAACGCCGAGCCGCATACCACCGGGACAAAGCGCTTGTTTATGACAGCGTCTCTGAGCGCATCTTTGATGAGCTTTACCGGCACGGGCTTGTTTTCGACAAGGAGCTCAAGTATCTCATCATTGACCTCACTCAGACTTTCGAGAAGCTCCTCACGCGTTTTCGCGCAGAGCTTTTTCAAATATTCCGGCACATCGATTTCCGTCCACTTGCTGCCGTCGGCCTCGCTGCCGTAAAGTCTCATTTTTTCTTCTATGACATCCACCGTGCCCACAAAATCCTTTTCGGCGCCGGCGGGGATGGCTATCGGTAATATTTTCTGAGAGAAGGTCTTTCGCATCTGTTTGACGACTTTCCAGTAATCCGCGCCCGGCCGGTCAAGCTTGTTGATAAAAGCCACTATCGGCACTCTATACCTGGTGGCCTGATACCAGACCGTTTCGGACTGGGGCTCAACGCCGCCCACGGCGCAGAAAACAACCACGCATCCGTCAAGAACGCGCAAAGACCTTTCCACCTCTGCGGTAAAATCCACATGGCCCGGCGTGTCTATTATGTTTATCTGGTGCTTCACGCCCTTGGGATAATCCCATGAGCAGGCCGTCACAGCCGACTGTATCGTTATTCCTCTTTTTCGCTCCTCTTCAAGATGGTCCATTACTGTGGTGCCGTCATGCACCTCGCCCATCCTCCATATACGGCCGGTGTAGAAAAGCACCCTCTCCGTTGTGGTTGTTTTACCCGCGTCAATGTGCGCTATAATGCCTATATTCCTTAGTTTTGAAAGTTCTACTTCCATAAATTTATTCTTGAACTGTAAACATGAAAATCCCGGCCAACCGGGACTAAAGTTTGTTTGTAATCAGCGCATCCTCCGCAAGAAAGTCAATATCTGTAATGAGCGAAAGCCTTATTAGCCTCCGCCATTTTATGAACATTTTCTCTTTTTTTCATGACGGAACCCTCACCCTTGTAAGCGTCCATGAGCTCCATCGCCAGTTTCTTGTGCATCGCCGCGCCCTTTCTTTTTCTGGCCGCCTCCAGCATCCAGCGCATCGCCAGATCCTGCCCTCTTTCCTCGGTCACAGGCTGCGGTATCTGGTAAGTGGCGCCGCCCACTCTCCTTGATTTCACCTCAACTTTGGGCTGAAGATTGGCCACGGCCTTATCCAGAAGATCTTTCTGCGGCACCTTGAGCTGTTTTGACGCTTCATCCAGAGCGCCGTACATTATTCTCATGGCCGTGTTTTTCTTGCCTTCTTTCATTATACTGTTGATAAACAGCGTTATCGTAAGACTGCCGTATTTAATATCCGGAAGCCGCCGCCGGGATGTGTGGATTTTTATTTTTTTCCTGCTCATTCTTTCTTACCTCTTTTCGTGCCGTATTTGGACCTGGATCTTTTTCTGCCGTCAGTGCCCGCCGAATCAAGCACACCCCTTACGAGATGATACCTGACGCCGGGGAGATCTTTTACCCTGCCGCCCCTTATCATCACTATGGAATGCTCCTGAAGGTTATGCCCGATGCCGGGTATGTAGGCCGATACCTCCATACCGTTGGTGAGCTTGACCCTGGCCACTTTTCTGAGAGCCGAGTTGGGCTTCTTAGGGGTTGTGGTATACACCTTTACGCACACGCCCCTTCTCTGCGGACACTGCTGGAGAGCCCTGTTCTTCTTGGTCTTTTTAAAACTCTCTCTTCCGCTTTTTATCAGCTGATTAGTCGTCGGCATTTTAATTCAATCTCCTTAAAAAAATTTTCAAAACGTCTCTATAATAAACATTTGTTCCAAAAAAAGTCAATAGCATGTAGGCGCAAAATGATAATGTCCTATTTGAGCAAAGTAAAAATGTCCCCTTTTGTAATAATCAAAAGCAAAGGGGGGCAATTATGGGAAAGGTTTTTATCAAAATGAGCAAATAGCGAATAGCGATTGAGCGAATAGTAAAAACAAATGGAAAGCTAAAAAGTCCTAAGATATAGAAGTTTGATAAACAGAGACAGATCAAAATTGTTGTTTTGCCTTTTAAACTGGTTGCTGGCGACCGGCAACAGGGGACTTTTTAGTTTAGGGGAGTCTTAATAGAACCGGGAGTATTGAATTGCTCTGGCACCATTCTATTATACGCGCTGCCATAAAGATGTATGCTATATATGAGCATCCTAAAATCGCGCGTGAAAAAGGTACGGGATAAAAAGCGCTTATTGAGGGGTTAATCAATTTGCCAAAAGACGGAATAAACCGCGGCACTTTTGCGCTATATTCAGGATAGTCTTTTTCAAACCGGACCTTGTTGCCGTTTTCTTCATCCATTATAGTTTTCCAGTGGGTCAGAAAAAATAATATTGTCATACCCAGCGTTAGAGACAGTGATTTAAAAGCGAGTCCGGCGCCGGCATATCCTAAAAAGCTGAAAAAATACAGCGGGTTTCTTGTGAGTGAATAAGGGCCGTAGGCGACGAGTTCCTTGCTTTTCTTTCCTGAGATATAAGCTGAGCTCCAAGCCCGGCCAATAGCTGCGGCAAAAAGCATGCTGTAGCCGAGCAATTCTAAAATAAGTGATAGCAGACTTCCGGTTTCATAGATATTGCCAGTTACAATAATTCCGGGAAGCAAAATCACTGCAAAAATTTTACTTATAAAAAGTCGTGGTGTTATAGTGTATTTCATCGCATATAACTATCAATAAACCGTTTTAACTGTCAAGCGTGATAGCAAGTAGGAAGTGGGAACTAGCAAAGGTGGCGTATAGATGATTTTATGCAAAAACTCAAATTAAAAACCGGACATTTTCATTTTGCAGGAAACCGGACATTTTCATTTGGCGTTGACATAGCAAAACCTGACCCCCTTATGGGAGCATTTTTTTCACTGCCGCCGCAAGCTCATCAAATTTAAAGGGCTTGACCAGAAACATGGACGGCCCCTCCGGCGCCATGGCTTCAAAAACAGCCCTGTCACTCATCAGCGCTGATTCAAATATCACGGGAATATCTTTGAACTCAGGGTCTTTTTTGAGTTCCGCCAGCGCATGATAGGCGTCGTTATCCGGCATAATCACATCCGTTATTATAAGGTCCGGCCGGGCTTTGCGCGCCATATCCGCGAGTTCCCCCGCGTCCGAGGCCTCAAGAACGTCAAAATCGCCCAACTCGTTTACCATGGCCTTCAGCACTTCCCCAATATAAGGTTCGTCTTCGGCGATGAGGATGATTTTCTTTGACATTATTTCGCGGCTTTCCCGCGCTCGTTTTTTTTCTCATAGAGCCTCTTGTCCGCCGCCGCGAGCAATTCTTTGAGAGAAGCGCCGTCCGCCGGATAAACGGCCGCGCCGAAGGTCACGCATAAGGAGCTCTCCGCCTTTTCAAGGGCCTGAGTGGAAGCCCTGATTTTTTTGTTGATTTTCCCGGCCAGTACCCGCGCCGCCTCAAGCTCCATCTGAGCCATAATAACGAATTCGTCGCCGCCGAAACGGAAAACTTTTTCCGAAAATTTTCTCATGACCCTGGCTATCTCATAAAGCGCCGCGTCACCCGCAAGATGGCCAAGTCTGTCATTGTATTTCTTAAATCCGTCCACATCAAAAAAAATAACAGCGATATTTTTTCCGCCCGCCTCGTCTTTCATGCGGTTAAACCAGTAATCCATCACGCTTTTTCTCAGAACGCGCGTCAGCGAATCATACGACGCGTCAAACCAGATTTTTTTCATTTTATTGATCTCTACAAAATTGACTCTTTTCAGCCGCTTGTCTATGTTGAGGAAATAATCCAGCGCGGCTACGCGAAAACCCACATTCCTTGCGAGTTTTTCGCTCATCAGGTATTTGTGCTCCAGTATGGCGCTCCAGAGCGTCCGGGCCTCTTCCTCTTTTGTGCGCAGGCCAGTGAGATAATGTATTATGTGCGAGAAAAATTTCTCTTCCCGCGCGATAGCATCCAGCTCCGGCCCCAGAAGCTTTTTCTCGTCGGAATTTTCATCCGATAAAATTTCCAGCGCCTCTTCCTCAAAACCTTCTATGTTTTGTTTTTTAGCCATTTTCAAAATCCCTTCCGCACGCCTCACCGCAGGCGCGACCACAGGCGGACTCCACCACAAGCGCCTGCCGGCCGGCAGACAGGCAGGGATGAAACATTTCCGCTTCATTGATTTTTCGGGCTAATGTTACTACAATTCTCCAAATGTATCAATATAAAAAAATCCTGGGAGCTGTTTTTGCCGCTATAGCCCTATCGGCGAATCTTGCCGCGAAAAAACAGGAACCTAAAAAAAATATCCTCACCGTCACCTACATAGATGTGGGCCAGGGGGACAGCATACTCATTGAGACGCCGGAGGGAAAAAACATTCTCATTGACGCAGGGGACGGCCCCACGGACTGGAGCAGCTGGGATGCGGGAGACAGAATCGTTGTGCCATTCCTTAAAAAACGCGGCATCAAAAAACTGGATTATGTGCTGATGTCGCATGCCCACAACGATCACATAGGCGGGCTTCCCGCGGTGCTGAAAGCCTTTCCGGTGGACACTTTTGTGGACCCGGGTTTTCAGTACAACTCGTACATTTATGAGAATCTGCTTACTCTCGTTGAAGAAAAAGGCTGTAAATATGTGGAGGCGCGCGCGGGCGGCCAGATCAAACTGGACAAATACTGCTATTTTGAGGTGCTGAACCCTCCCGCGGACAGATATTTCAGGGGCGGTTCCGAACCCAACGAGAATTCTCTGGTGCTGAAACTGGCGTATAAGGATGTCTCCTTCCTCTTCACCGGCGACAGCGAAAAACAGGCCGAAAGGTCCATGGTGCAGAATTTCAAAAAAGACCTGCTGTGCACATTCTTAAAAGTGGCGCATCACGGATCCGCCTCGTCCACCAGCCAGGAATTTATGGACTGGGCGCAGCCTCTTTACGCTATTATCTCCGTGGGCGAGAGAAACCGTTTCGGCCATCCGAAGAAAACGACCTTGAAAAGGCTCGCGGATTACGGCTGTAAGATATTCCGGACAGACAAGGACGGGAGCATGCGTGTTACAACCGACGGGAAAAAATACAAGACCGAGCTTCTGAAAGAAACAGAATCAAAAGAGCCGAATAAAAATGAGTAATATCCTAATCAAAAACATCTCGCTCTGCGCCTGCATGGACGACGGAGCGAGTGAGCTCAAAGACTGCGACATACTGACAGAGGACAACAGAATAAAAAAGATAGGCGTCGGCATAAAAGCTGATGCCGACACAGTCATTGACGGTAAAAATAAAATCGCCCTGCCCGGTTTCGTAAACACACATCATCATTTCTACCAGACGATGACAAGAGCGCTGCCCAGGGTCACCGACGCCAAACTCTTTGACTGGCTGATATATCTTTACAGAATATGGGAACACCTCTCACCCGAATGGGTGGAAGTCTCCACAAAACTCGCCGTCGGTGAACTTTTCCTTTCGGGCTGCACGACATCGCTGGATCACTATTATGTCTTTCCGCAAAGAACGGAAAATTTAATAGATGTGGAGATAGACACCGCGCGCAAACTCGGGCTCAGATTCCATCCCACAAGGGGCTCAATGTCGCTCTCTGTAAAGGACGGCGGCCTGCCGCCGGATTCCGTGGTGCAGAAAGACGAGGAAATACTCAAAGACACCGAAAGACTGCTCAAAAAATATCACGATTATCAGGACTTCGCCATGACGCGGATAGTGAACGCGCCCTGCTCCCCGTTTTCCGTTTCAACCGGAATCATGAAAGAAAGCATTCTCTTCGCCAGAAAACACAGGATACTCTCCCACACGCATCTTGCTGAAACCATTGATGAAGAAGAATTCTGCAAAGAAAAATTCGGCGCGACGCCCGTAAAATACATGGAACAGGTCGGCTGGCTGGGCAAAGATGTCCTTTTTGCTCACTGCGTGCATTTGAGCAAAGACGATATGAAACTTTTAGGCGGGACCGGATCCTGCGTGGCGCACTGCCCGACCTCAAACCTGCGTCTGGGAAGCGGCATTGCGCCTATAAGGACTCTGATGGAAAACGGAGCCACGGTTTCCATAGGCGTTGACGGCTCCGCTTCCAATGATTCTTCCAATATGCTGCTTGAGGTAAGAAACGCCATGCTCGTGGCCAGGGTCCGCACCGGAGTTGAATCCATGCCGGCGAGAGACGCCTTTTATATGGCGACACGCGGCGGGGCGAAAGCCCTCGGCCGGAACGATATAGGGGAACTCTCGGAAGGCAAGGCCGCCGACATCGCCCTGTACGAGGGCCGTGATATCGCTTTCGGCGGCACAGGCGACGCGCTCGCCGCGCTTCTTTTCTGCGGAAGGGATTTTACCGCGAGCGATGTGATCTGCAACGGAAAAATCGTCGTAAAAAACAAACAACTGCAGATTTTTGATGAAAAGGAGATATTCGATGAAGCTGGAAAAATTTTTAGAAGAGATATCGCCCCTAATCTCTGATAAGGACACTCTCGCCGTCAACGCCAGTCCCAGAGAGGCGGGAAATTGCAGGAAAATGACAGCTCTGATAAACAAGGATATAGCCGGAAGTTCCGCCGTGAACCTCAAAGATTTTGATATAAAGCCCTGCCTGGGATGCCTCAGTTGCGTGGCGGGGCACTGCCTCCAGAAAGATGATTTCGGAAAATTCATCAAGCTCATTCAGGACAGAAGGGTATTGATAATCATAAGCCCCGTTTTCTTCACAAGCATACCCGCTCAGCTCAAAGCCCTCATAGACCGCTGTCAGGTTTACTGGACAAACAAGCTGAAACCCGTTAGGCACTGCGACGGATATTTCGTCCTCATCGGCGAGCAGTCAAAAGATTATCTTGACTGCGCGTCAAGGCCGGTGAAAGCCTGCTTCAACACGCTCGGCATCACCCATAAAGGCAGTTATTACATACTCAACAATGAAATCGCATAAAAACAAAACCTACGGTGATTGCGCGACCAGCGGAATAAAAGCAAAACTGCCCGCGATTGATGTGTGGCGCAACACCTATAAAAAATACGAAATCGTCATAGAATATCCGGAATTCAACACGATATGCCCTCTGGCGGGGCTGCCGGATATCGGCACGCTTGTGATACGCTATGTGCCTGACAAATACTGTGTTGAGATGAAATCGCTCAAACTTTATCTCGTCTCTTACCGCAATCTCGGCATATTCCAGGAAAACGCCGTCAACAAAGTGCTTGAAGACATTGTCAAATATGTAAAACCGAAGAGCGCCACGGTTGAATGCCTGTTCAACGCCCGCGGCGGCATGTCCTCCAAAATCACCGCGAAATACAAAAGGGGACGTTCATTGACTTATTGACTTATTGACGAAGCGTCGGACAAATCCACAGGATCACGCATCCCTTCCGTGGCTTCTCTTTTATCAAAATATTCCGGGTCAAAATCTCCCGCCCACCTCTTCATGCCTTTATATTCATCTTTTTTGATGTCAGGCAATATCTCAAGTAGCCGGTAATACCCGGGAGACGAACCGCAATCCTCAGGAGGACAGGCCCTGGCGCCATCAAGACACACAGGATACTTAATGCTCTTTTTTCTGCTCTCTATCGCTTCCAGCATAATTGCATGCTCCCAATTATCACCAAAATCATATATGTACTTTATCGCGGTAAAACCCTTAGAAAAATATTCGTCCAGCTTTTTATTCTTTTCTTCCCACTGCGGGCAATTGCCAAATTCGTTTGCTTCACCACTTGTATCGCCTATACAAAAATTATCTGCGCGGAATTCGTGCAGATGTGAATTCGTCCAGCCCATCGCCGCCTGGATTATGAGATGGAATTGATAAAATGTGATATCGTTGTTGACATCTATCCGTCTCCATATCTGAGGCAAAATATTATCAAGAATAATTTTGAACCTGAATATTTTACGCGCCATAACTAACCCCCTTTTCCCTGTCCAACTGTCCCCCGTTATCTATTTACTTGACATCCGGCCGCCAACATTCTACCATAATGGTAAGAGCGGTAAGCCCGTTGCGGGTTGTCCGGAATGCTCCCCTCTGTGAGGCTATGAGTTTCGGCATAACAGGCCCGTAAGGCGCGCTCTTTTTTATTTTACAGATACTGTTCATCGCAACTGATTTTTTCTTTGAACACATCATACCACGCGCAATCTTTCTTCTCATATTTTCTGAAAATTCCCCAGCAAAACAAATCCACTGCCTGTAAACCCTGGGTTTGTTTAGAATCCTCATAAAATATTCATCCCCTTTCTTTGGCATAAATAGGAACCCTACCGGCAGGCAGGCAACGGCGCTTCGAGAGGCAGGGACCTGACCCCTATTTTGTCACTGGCGCAATCTCAACGAAACAGTTTTCGCAGAAGTCTCCCCGTTCCTTTGCCGGCAACTCGCCGCGTAATCCGTTTTCCAACCTTTCCCCTTTCGACGGCATTTACATCGCCCAGTAATTTAGCGAGCCAGTAAAGAAATCCCCGCGTTTTATTTATGCTCATTTCCCCCGACCTCCCGCCTTACTATTTTTCCCTTTTTTATCAAGGACGTCCCCTTTTTCCCTTTCCTTCGGGGGCTTTCATACGCTCCGATTATAAAACATTTCTCCTGATTTCGCCATAATAGGAATCCTGCCTCCCGGCACACCGTTGTCCCCAACACATTTCTTCCTGTGTAAGTCAATAAGTTAACGCGCGTCCCCTTTTTCTTTTTAATTAGTCAATAAGTCAATGCACGTCCCCATTTACCGCCCATTTACCGCCTCTCTTCTTTTGCGCCGGTGATAGGCGACGGCAAAACGGTGCGCCTCGTCCCTGACATACATCAAAAGACGCAGAGCCGGAGAATCTTTCGGCAGTTTGAGGGCTTTCATATTATCTCTGTAAATTATTTCCTCGCGTTTAGCGAGACTGATGACTTCCATCTTTTTTCCCAATTTTTTTATGCTCTCAAGCGCGGCGTTCAACTGGCCTTCGCCTCCGTCTATAAGGATAAGATCCGCGCTTTCTTTGCGGTAGCGCCGGCGAACGGCTTCTTTGACCATCGCGCAGTCGTCTATCCCTTTCGCGCGCATAGCATATTTTCTGTAGGACGATTTGTCAGGGAGGCCCTTTACAAAACGCACGGCGGAGGCGACCGTGTTTGAGCCCTGTATGTGCGATATGTCTATGCCGTCTATTATTCCGGGGAGCCGCTTCAGATTCAAGAGTTTCCTTATATCCTTCAGGGCTTGCGCCGGGCGGAAAAGATATTTACCGGCATCGGCGGAGACAATATCAACGCTTTCCTGCACTTCCCTGAACGCGTCAAGCGTTTGCCTTATCCGCAGGGCCTCTTCGTAATCAGCGGCGGCGGATGCTTTTTTCATTTTTTTCTCAAGCTCCCTCAACAGAAATTTTTTTTCTCCTTTCAGAAAGCTTATCAGCCCCCCGGCCCGCCGCATATACTCCTTCACCTCTATTTTTCCGCAGCAGGGCGCGGGACATTTCACGAGATGATAATAGATGCAGCTCTCCGCGCGGCCAAGCCGTGAGATTCTGTCATACTGCTGTCTCGTGCATAACGGCAGGCCGAATATCCTCAGCAGACGCCGCATTGACAGTTTCAGAGATGATGCGTCGGGATAGGGACCGAAGCAATTTGCCGTTTTTCTCCCGCGGCTGTATAAAAAACGCGGATATTTTTCATCCGTCACGCAAATATAGGGATAATTTTTATCGTCCGTCATAACGACATTGTATTTCGGCCTCAGAAGTTTTATCAGCTGCTCTTCCAGGATAAGGGCTTCTTTGGCGTTTGCCGCGGTGATGAACTCAAGCCGCCGGGCGGCCGCCATAAGGTGAAAAGTCTTATTTGTTACGCCGCTTTTGAAATAGGACGAGACCCTCTTTTTAAGATCGGCGGCCTTGCCGACATAAAGGATTTTACCGGAGACGCCTTTGAATATATAAACTCCCGGCAGAGAGGGGATGAGCCTGCCTTTCGCGAGCCCTGGTACCGCCGGTGACTTTTTGATTTTCCTACTGGACGCCCGCTATGTCAATAACCTGAGGGGCTATCTCCTCAACCAGCTCTTTGGAAGTCTTGTCCGCGGCTCTCTCAAAATTGATCTGCACGCCGCTCTTTGACTTCTCAAAAGCCGCGAGGAGCTTACGGCTCTTCACTTCCACAACTTTCATATCCGCGCGGGTGGTCACGCTTCTCAAGCCGTACACTTCACCGTTGTCAATAACTCTGACGCGGCCGACTATCAAATTATCCATACCTTTGGAAATTAAGAAATTATAAAATTCCTCATTCTCAAAATTGTCAAAACTCACTCCTTTGGTTATATCCGAAAAAGCTCTGACGCTTATTCCGGCGGCTGTGAGCTGTTTGGACAAAAGCGTTTCAAAAGAGCTGTCCCTCCTCCCTTCATTATCCCAGACAACAAGCGCGAACTTACTTCCGCCGAAATCCGCGGCCTTGAGTATGACGGGAATTTCAAGGCCTTTTAATATCCCTTCAATGAACTGAAAATCAGAATCATCCATATAAGCGTTTTTGAGCGGCACGGTGAACTGTTCGGCCATAGCTCTTATTCTGAGCCTCGCCACACCACCCGTAAATTTTATTTTTGATATTGGAAACGCGGCTATGCCGCCGTCATCGCTGATTCTGGGGGATGAAATTTCCCCCTCCCCCGTCTCAAAAAACGCCAGCATGCGGACGCCCGCCACGGGCTTTCTCGCGCCGTCAATTTTGGCTACAAGCCGCACGGAAGGATTTTTCCCCCTGACGCTGACGGCCTCGGTTTCAAGCGAATTCAGCAAACGCTTGATTCTGTTGAGAAGAAGCGAATACTGGGAAGCCCCCGGCTGGTCGGCGAGCATCGTGAACATCCTCGCGTCCTCCTCAAAGGCCTCCAATATCTTTCCCTCTTTCAGGAGAGCGTCGGACTCTCTCATTTTCATGTCGGCCTCGCGGCGGTTTTGCGCCTGCTGGTCCTGAATCCTCTGCCTTTCTCTCTTGATTTCGTTGTCGGAATATCTCAACAGCAGATAAACATCAAAAAAACGGCGGCCTCCTTCCCTGTATTCCTCGGTGTGCATCTGGTCAATCTTGTGATCCTGCACCTTTGCCCGGCCCGTCTCTCTGTATTGGTCCACCATCTTAGTGATTGATTCATTGCCGCTTATTTCTTTGTCCAGTCGCATCTGAGAGCCCACGGTAATGCCTATCGTGGTCAGCACCTGCTTCATCGCCTCTTCAAGAGCCTTCTGAAGAGCCGCTCCTCTGTCTTCCTGGTTCTGCGAGATGCCGACATAATAATGATATCCGGACTTTTCCGGCGGCTTTGATATCCAGTCGGGCTTCTTCCGGCCGGCCTTCCAGGCCTGATCCGTTCCGGCACAGCCGCTCACATTAATCATACAAATCAGCGCCGGAAATAAAAGCGCGAAACGCCTGTTTATCATAACTGTCCCCCCTATTTTTTGAACTTCTCCAAACTCTTTTTGTATTCTATTAAATATCGCTCATTGAGGGAAAGCCCCCATTCGTCCTTCGCCACGTCATCGGTGAGAGAGAAGAATTTGTTTTCATACTCTGTCTTTTTACCCTCAATACGCATTGTCAGCTCCCCCGCAAAACGCGCCGAAGGCCCGGCCTGGACAATAACAGGTTTTCCTCTTTTGTAGGTCAGCGTCTGAGTGTGCCCGGAAAAAATAACATCTATCCCTTTAACCGAGGATGCAATCTCCTCCACCTCTTTTTCACCGGCGTGCACCAGAGCAAACACATAATCGCATTTCTTCCGCATGACAGGCACGAGCTCTTCCAGGGCCTCGCGGGGGGTAGATGTGAATTTCAGACGCTCTTTTATGCTTTTGGGATAAAAGAGAAAACAGGATTCCGAGGTCACGCCCGTGATGCCTATTTTCACGCCCTTCACTTCTTTGATTATGTAGGGCTTGCCGAACACCGCGCAGCTTTGCTCATCGCAGAGCTGCAGGTTGGCATTGACAATCGGCAGATCATACCGCGAAAAAATATCCTGAAAAAAATCGGCTCCCGTCCTGAATTCCTGATCGCCCGCGCAGACGGCGTCGTAATCCAGCCGGGCCATTATTTCGGCCGCATAGCGGTTTTTTATCTCTTCGTTGTTAGGAGAAAAAAAATCTCCCGCCGACACTTTAATATCAGCGGCGGCTATTTTCTGAAAAAAAGTAAGTCTCCTCACCAGGCCCCCGTATGGATTGGTGGGGCAGTCGCAGGACTCTATGATGCCGTTGGCGCTGTTTGTGTAGAGTATCCTGATCGTTTTTACCGCGCCGGTTGACACGGCCGCCGCCCTGTCTATTGCCGCGGAAAGCGCCGCTGGCAGGTCGGGCTGATAACCCTTGAATATCTTTGTCACAATCCCGTGCCTGTCAACAACAAACGTGCGGGGAATGTTCTTGAAGGAACCCGTCACGACGGCGCATTGTTTTGCCAGGTCAGTGGATTCATCATACAACACAGGAAGGTTTATGACCCAGTCCTTTATACATTTTCTTACCGTGTCTCTGTCTTCTCCTACCGCGACCATAAAAAATTTCACGCCCTTGTCTTTCCCGTAATTTTTCTCCGTCTCTATCAGATGCGGCAATTCTTTTCTGCAGGGCTTGCAATTAGAATCAAAAAAAGTGAAGACCGTCGCGTTCGAGTTTTCAATGACTCCGGATAGCGTGTAAAAATTCCCGTCAGAGGAGGGTAAGCCGAAATTAGGCATGCGCCCGCCTTCCTGAAAGGCGCAGAGGAAATTGGGCAGAAAAAATAAAGCCGCGGCGAGGAATAACTCTTTTCCGCACCCGGCGGACCTGATTTTGTTTAACATATACAACCCCCTTGTTATCCGCTCAACGCGAAGAAAAAAAGATATGCCGAAAACGCCCCGAAAAGAAGAGCGTTCAAGAGCTTCGCCGTCACAACATGTTTCTTAAGAAAAGTTATCATACCGACGGATGACATCCCTGTGAAAACAAAAATAAAAACAGCCAGAAGCGGCAGCGTGAAAAAAACCGAATAAAGAAGAAGCGAGAACAGCGCCTGCGCGCGGTAAGACGCGGTTGACACCACATAGGCGATTGTCGGCAGATATATCTGGCCCGTGCAGACGAACTCAAAAGATGAAACAACGCCCCCTATCAAAAAAGCGTAGAGGAAAGTCGTGCCTCGGCCCAGCAACTTTGAACTCACCTCGCGCATCCTGTCCCTGAGAGCGTCCGGCACCTTGAGAGCGGGCTCTCCCCCTTTTCTGAAAACAATAACATCCCTGACGCTCAGAATAGCGAGCAGGGCTGTCAGAACACCCATTAAAAAATAAAAGGCCCTGCCCGCGGCTTTCATGAGCGTCAGACCCCTCACAAGCTCCATCAGCCCAAGGCCGAAGAGAAAATACAGCGCTCCCACGCCCGCGCAGTAACCGGAGCCAAAAATGACAATTTCTCTTTTCGGCTTTTTCATCACAAAGCTCATATAGGAAATAAGAAAAATTATCCCCGCGAACGCGCAGGGGTTGATCCCGTCAACAAGAGCCGCGGCCGCAACCGGAAAGAACTTCAGTGTTCCATATTTTTCAAGAACAGCCGCCCGGCCGGAATCAGCGTCAAACACAGCTGTTTCCGGAGGATAACTGCTGAATGCCGAGAGAGCCCGCACGGCTCCGCCGCTTATCTCGGCGGAACCAGCCAGAAGCTCGCCTCCAACCGCGAGCACGGGAAATCTGTCTTTCCGGACACCCATGCGCTTTTCAAGCCGCGCGAGGAACTCAAAGTTTTGACGCTCTGATATCAGCAGTTTCCTGAGCCGGAAATTGTATTTACTTCTGAGGGCCTCTATTTCTTCAATGATTTTTCCGCACTTGGGACAGTTCTCATCGTAGAAAAAATATATGTCAAAAACCGGCTCCACGCGCGCGCTGACAAAGTAGTTTATAAAGTCCCCCGCGTCCGTCTCAAAATAAACACTGTGCCTGACAGAACCTTTTTCTCCGTCGGGATTGAATATAATGCCAAGCGCCGCCGACTCACCCGGTTTCAGTGAAAGGGTTTTGGGATGCACGCCGAGGCACTCGCATGAAACGCGGGTGCGCAGTTCAAGGTTTTCGGCGGAATCATTCTCCACCGTCACATTTTTCTTTATTTGCCGTGTGAGATCTATGTCGCCGGCCTCCCACGACACACCGTCAAATTTTATCGCCCGCGCGGGAGATAAGAACAGTAAAAAAAACGCGGCCGCGCAGAGTATCCGAAGGGCCAATTTGTCCGCGGCGTTGAGCCCCGCGAAATCCGCCTCTGGCGGAGGTTTCCTGAAACTTCCTTTCAGTCTTTTGATATACACCTGTAGCAGAAGCGCGCGTAAGGTATAAGTTTCAGTCTTTTGACCGATATGTCCAGGCCGCATTTTTCACAAACGCCGAATTTTTTCAGCCGCGCTTTTTTTAAAGCGTTGTCAATTTCATCCAAACGCTGTATGAGCCGGTCCACCCTCTCAAACAGGATGTCTCTTTCGGCGGAAGCCACGGCGTTGTCTATCTCATCGTTGACCGAACCCATCCACTCGTCGCGCTTGGCCTTTTCAACCTGTTCCTGCACAAAAAGTTTTTCCTCTCTCAACTGCGATACTATGGCAGACAGATGTTTTTTTCTCAGAGCTCTTTCTTTCGCGGAGGGCTGTTGCGGCTTTTTCACGGAAAGTTTTTTAACGGCAATCTTCCTGACGGCCGCGGACTTTTTCTTAGCTGACGCCGGTTTTTTCTTTTTCACGGAAATTTTTTTTACAGCGGCCTTCTTGACTACCGCGGATTTGTTCTTGACGGCGTTTTTCTTTTTCTTTACAGCGGCCTTCTTTGAAGCAGTCTGTTTTTTAACTTTTTTCATTATGCTCTCCTAAATCCCTCACACTTCTATAACAGCGATTGATTCTAACTTATTTTTGGTCTTTTTTCCAGACCTGAAAACCGACCACTTGAAGCGGTCTATCATCTCAAGATATTCTATAACTTCCGCGGTGATCCTCTCTCCCGGGAGAAGCACCGGGATACCGGGCGGATAAGGGGCTATGGTCTCCGCGCATATCTGGCCCTCTGATTCAGTCAGGGGCATCTTTTTTTTCTGATACCGTGTGTACACCTCGCGGGGGGTGAGAACGATTTCGGCGGGCGTTTCAGGAAAACGGAAACCCGTGAACTTGATCGGCCGTTTCTGGGGCAGATTTTTGAGCGCCGTCAATAGCGCCGATATATCAGCTTTTGTGTTGCCGAGGCCCAGTGTGGCTATCACATTAAGAGGATTGGCGCAATCTATCCCGATTCCTGACTTCATGAGATGTTTCTGGAGGAAAAAGCCGGTAAGCCCCCTGTCCCTGAAATCAATCGTCACCTTACTTGTATCCATTCTGTATCCTTCCGGCAGATCGGAGGAATCCATGGCATAACCCAGCGACATCTTCCTTATATCAGATATGGCGAGATTACCGAGAGCCAGCATCTTCTCCACCAGCTTCGGTCCTTTGCGCTTCATCATCATGGAACAATAATCCAGAGTCATCAGCATGGGGTAGAATGGCGAGGTGGTGGTCAAGATCGACACGGCTTTCTCAACAGCCTCTATATTTATATTATGCGAGCAGATGTGCATAACAGAGCCCTGCGAAAAAACAGGCAGGAGCTTGTGAAAGCTGTGGATGACGCAATCGGCGTAATTCACGGCCGAGAGGGTTTTATCTTCGCTGAAAAAAAGATGCGGGCCCCATGCCTCATCTACAATAAGGATTTTTTTGTGCTTTCTGCACACCTTCGCTATGTCTTCCAGATCCGTTATAATCCCGTGATAAGTCGGGGATGTGACAAACACGCCTTTCACCTCCGGGAAGGAACTGAGATATCTGTCCACCTGTTCCGAATTCACTTCGCAGGTGATGCCGTTTTTAAGTACCCGCGGATTCATCCACACGGGATACACCCCTGAAAGTATGCAGGCGCCTATCACGGATTTATGGCTGTTGCGGGATATTAACACCGAATCACCGTCGCGGAAAAGGGATATGAACGCGGCAAGGTTCCCTGTGGTGGAGCCGTTTACGAGAAGAAAACTTTTTTTCACATCATAGAGCTCGCTTATGCGGCGCGCGGTCTCAAGCAGCGGGCCTGACGGATCGTGTATTGAATCCACAAACGGCGTGGCCGTTATATCAAAGGAGAACAGATCGTTCTTTATGACATTACGGAATTGCCTGTCAAAAGCCCTGCCCGCCTTGTGGCCGGGAGTGTGGAAAGAGTGTTTCTCCATCGCGATGTATTTTTTCATCGCGGATAAGAGGGTGAGTTCGCCGCCTGCCATTTATTTGAAAAAATAAACCGGTTTCCGCTCTGTAATTATCCGGCCGCCCTGCAGGCCTTTGTTGAAGAACTCGGTATTTCTGCCGAGCGCCTCCAGCGCATCGCCGTTGAGGGTATAAAAAGAGCCTTTAACACCCCGGCGGATATTATTCCACGCCGTTTTTCTGGACACAAACTTTTTGTCCGAGGCCGCGATAAAAGCCCATGGCACATCAAAAGAGGGAACGAACATCTGATATGACATAAGATGCCCGAACGCTTTCTTCAGCGTGGCGTAGAGCGCGAAATGAAAACCGGAATCCACGGACGAGGCGCCTCCGGCCTGCGTCACGAGCACAGCGCCTTTTGAGAGATGTTTTTTCAGTATCCCGAAAAATTCAAGCGTGTAAAGTTTAAACGCGGGCCCGGCCTCGAGAGGACAAGGCAGGTCCATAATGATCATATCCCATTTATCGGATGAGTTTTTCACATAGGAATACGCGTCGTCATAAACCACTTCGGCGCGCCTGTCGCGGAAAGAACCCCTGTGCCAGGGCTCAAGATATTTTTTGCAGAATTCCACCGTCTCGCCGTCAATGTCAACCATAACGGCTTTTTTCACGCTCTTCCACCTCAGCGCCTCTCTGAGTGTGGCGCCTTCGCCGCCGCCGAGTATTATGACTTTTTCCGGTCTTACCGCGCAAAAACCCGCGGGGGGATGAACAAGAAGCTCATGATAGATTTTTTCATCGGACAAGGCGGACTGTATCTCGCCGTCAAGGACAAGGCACCTTCCGAAACTGTAGGTATCCGCTATGACCATATTTTGAAATTTCGTCCGTTTTTTCCTTATTATCCTTTTGAATTTGTGAAGATGAATTTCGTAAGGACTGAATTTTTCTTTGAGCCACTCAGTCACAGACCTGGTCCTTATAGTTTCCCTGAAGGTCAAAGTCGCTCTCGGCTTCAAAGATGCCGCGTTTTAATTCGGTCACTGTGTGTTTTTTCGACTGGAAAGCTTCTTTAAGATAATTGAATGCTTTCCACGGGTCAGCCTTATCTCCGCATGTGTATATGTCTATGGAAGCCAGCGACAGTTCGCTCCATGTGTGGATGGCCAGATGGGACTCGGCGATTATCACCGCGCCCGAAACGCCGTGCGGAATGAAAGTGTGAAAAACAGAATTCAGGACCGTGGCGTTTGCCGCGCGCGCCGCGTTATTCATAAACTCCTGCACGATGGAAACATCATCAAGGTATTCGTTGTTACATCCCCACAGTTCGGCCACGATATGCCGTCCGACATTTTTCTGAGTTTTGCCCATTTTTCACCCCCTTCATCCGCGCGAGTTACATAACGCGTAAAACAGAGTAAAAGTAAAAAATAAATGACCCTTTGTCAATAACCTTTGCTTTTTCAACTTTACAAGTCTCCGGTGTATTTGATATCATGGCGGGTATAGCTTGATGCAAAAGGGAGGGCACGGCGATGTTGAAAAAAATAATTCTCAGTTCTCTGGTGTTAATGCCGCTTCTCGGCGCGGGTCTTAGCGCCGCTGAAACGGAAACTGTTTTTAAGGTATACACTGTTAAAAAAGGCGACACTTTGTTTAAGATCTCAGATAGTTTCTACGGCGACGGCGAACTCTGGAAAAAAATTTGGGACTTCAATAAATATGTTAAGAAATCGCACTGGATATTTCCGGGAGACGACCTTATAATACCGATTGAACGCGAAAAGAAAGTGGCGGTTAAAACGGACGAGCCCGCTCCGGAGCAAGCGGATGAAGATGAGAACCATGACATGTTCATAGCCCCTTACAATGAAAGGGCCGCGGTGCCGCTGGACTTCAAATACGCCGGAAAAATATCGGCTTTCACGGACAATGTCGCTATCCATGCCCAGAGGGCAAAAGTGGTCCTTGATACCGGGAAAAAAGACGGCGTCAAAGCCAGTGACAAGTTTGACATCTACCGCGCCAGCAAAAAAATACATCATCCGGAGACCAAAAAGATCATGGGCGTGCTCATACGCCGTCTCGGGACGCTGACAGTGAGCGACGATATACAGGACAACTCCTGCATCGCCACAATCAATTACACCAAGGAACCTGTCAAGCTGGGCGACTTCGTCCGGCTTTCCAAAGATTAGTGAGCCGCAGAGATTTCGCGTCGGTAATAACGGATGCTCTTAAAGAGTCAGGGCTGTCGCTTCGCTCTTTCGCCAAAGAATGCTCCCTGGACAGCTCTTATCTTTCAAAGGTGCTGAAAGGCAAACGCAACCCTCCCGCGGAAGAGGCGGCAATCGTGAAAATAGCGAAGTTCATTAACATGCCCCACGAGCAGCTGATGTTTATTTGCGGCCGGATACCTTCAAGGCTTCAGAATATTTTTCTTCGCGATGACATTTTTGAAATACTTGAAAATCTGCCGGGGGAAACTTTCCGCTCGGCAAAGACAAGCCGCGAACAGCGCAAATCCGTCGCCAAGCCTGTTTACAAAAGACAGGATATCCCCGACGAAATACTTTAGCTTAATATTTAGCTATTCTGGTTCCCGGGAAATATAATCTGAGTATTTTTTTGTAATCCCAGCCCTTTTCGGCGAGTTCCTTGGCGCCCCATTGGGACATTCCCACGCCGTGGCCCCAGCCGGAGCCCTTAAACACAACGCTTTTTCTCCCGTTAATGATATTTTGGATTTTTGTGCTCTTAATATTCCTGCCGCCGAGCATTGTCCTGAATTTTCCGGATTTTATTTCCGTCTTGCCCGTCTCGGAATAGAGCATAAAATTTTTTACGCGGCCCGCACCGGTTTTACCCCGCGCGACAACGCGTTTGATTCGGCCGGTCTTATAATCGTTTTTTTCAAGCACCCGCGCGAGCTCCTCAAAACCTATTTCATATTCCCATGACGAATACGGCGTCTCATTTCTGGCCGGCTCCCTCCGCCCTTTAAGATAGGGCGGGGGCTCGGATGAACCCCACACGAACTCGGGGCTTTCCGTGTGCCCCGCGGCATCAGCGTGAAAATAAACCCTGGCTATCTCACCCCTGTATTTGAGCACTTCTCCGGCCGTCGCGCGCACCGCCTCGCTGGTCGTGTTCTGCTCACAGTCAAGGCCTCCGTAAACCTGAGAGTTCTCGCAAGAGGTCAGATCATAACCCTGCTTTGCGAACCGGCCCAGATTGGCCATTATATATGTCCTTGAGACAACCGCCTGCGCCTTTAACGCATCCTCATTCCAGGCGGGGGAAAGCTCCCTCGGCAAAACGCCGCGAAGATAATCTTCCACCTCCACCTCATTGATCGCCGACAAAAGAGAGCCGTCTTTGCGCAGTATTATGCCGCCCCTGAAAGCCCGGCCGTTCACCCGCACGCTTTCTCCTTTCGGTATCAGCCTGAACATATCAGAAAAGCCCTCGCCCCGGATATCTATGCCGCCCGGCACCGGCGTCACCCTGTAAGAACTGCCCTTAGGGAAAAACACCTTCCGGCCGCTTTGCATATCCACCGCTGTCATGCCGCCGGGAGAAGACACATTGAGGGTTTTCTGCCTGCCCTCTATGAGTATGGTGATGATCTGCGTGTCACGCGCGCTCAAAAGAAGCGGCGCGAAAATAAGCGTAAAAAAAACGGTCGGAAGCAATACACCTGTCCGCGAGAACTTGGGTTTCATGCCGCGGGCGTCTTCCCGGCGGGGCTGAAACGCTCGGCCTCGCTGAAAACACAGCCACAGTATTTCTGTCTGTATAAAAGCATTTCCTTTGAAAGCCTGAGGGACTGGGCATAATTTTTTCTGAAATCCCTGTAAACGAATTCAATGCCCATAAAAGCCGCTATCCTCTCCCCCTCGGACCTGATAAAATCGTGATCCTGATAGGGGCTCAGCAAAAGAGTTGTAGTGAAAGACGGAAAACTTTTTTCACGCGCCGTTTCCGCTGTTTTCATAAGCCTTTCTGTCACGCACGCGGCGCAGCGTGTGGACCCTGATAAAATTTTCCGCGCCCAGCTTTCAGGGTCATAAGCGGTGTCGGAAATCATGGGAAAATTAAAATATGACGCGGTAAAACCGGCCGCCATATAGCGGCTGATGTATTCCGCGCGGGGATGAATATTGGGGTTATAAAAAAATCCGGTGATATTTTTTTCTTTGCCGAGCGACGGATACACTCCGCACATGCAGGGCCCGCAGCAAATATGCACCAGGCAATCAGAAGAGCTCATCATCGCTGTTTTTTGAAATCCCGAGTTTCTTCCGGGCTTTCATCGTGGCGAGGCGTCCGGTTTTTGTTCTCTCTATGTAGCCTTCCTGTATGAGGTAAGGTTCATACACATCACTTATAGTGTCGGCTTCTTCACCCAGCGCGGCCTCTAAAGTCTTAAGACCCGCGGGACCGCCGTTATAATTTTTTATGAGAACAGTCAACAGCTTTCTGTCCATTTCACACAGACCGTTCTTGTCCACACCAAAAACAGCCAGCGCCTCGTCGGCGGCGGCGGCAGAGACGATGTCATGACCCTGCACCTGGGCCCAGTCCCTGACGCGGCGCAGAAGCCTGTTGGCTATGCGCGGGGTGCCCCTGGACCTGGACGCTATCAGAAAACAGGCATCCTTCTCTATCCTCACAGCCAAAATAGCCGCTGACCTTTCTATTATAAGAGACAGCTCTTCGGGAGGGTAAAGGCCTATTCTCTCCACGATACCGAACCTGTCCCTCAGGGCGCCGCCCAGAGAGCCGCTCCTGGTCGTGGCTCCGATAAGCGTGAATTTCGGCAGAGGGAGCTGCATCGTTTTGGCCGACGGCCCTTCGCCTATGATTATATCAAGCCTGAAATCCTCCATGGCCGGGTATAATGCCTCCTCAACGCTGGCTTTGAGCCTGTGTATTTCGTCTATAAAAAAAACATCTCCCGGAGAAAAACTGCTGAGTATCGCGGCAAGATCCCCCACCTTGTCAAGCGCGGGCCCCGATGTGCATCTTATGTTCACACCCATCTCTTTCGCCATGATGTAGGCAAGCGTGGTTTTACCGAGTCCCGGAGGGCCGTGGAAAAGAAGATGATCCAGCGGCTGTTCCCTTCCCCCCGCCGCGCGCAGGCATATGTCAAGCTTTTTTTTGAGTGAGGCCTGACCGATAAATTCGCCCAGCTCGCGCGGGCGCAGGCTGTTGTCAAATTCCTTCTCTCCGGCTCCGGCAAAGGATTTTAAATTTTTGTCTTCGCTCATAAATCCGCCGTAAAAGCGTCTCTGTAATACCTTGCCTCACCCCGTTCAAAAGCTATCACATCAAATCTGAAAGCTCTGTAATCCCTGCCCTCGCGGTCCATGAACACGGACGCCGTCTTGATTATTTTTCTCTGTTTAATTTTGTTCACCTTGAGTTCGGGGGGAAGAAAATCACCCGAGGAGGATTTCACCTCCACAAAACAAAGCTCATCGCCGTCGGCGGCTATGATGTCTATCTCACCCGTGCGGGCTGTGTAATTCCTGAAAAGTATCTTTAAGCCCCGCTCTTCCAGAAAGGAACAGGCCTTCCCTTCGGCGAGATTTCCGGATATTCTTTTTTCCGATACCACGGCGAGAGACTTAGAGGTCTTTTATCCTCGCCGCGCGGCCGGTGATGCCTCTCAGATAATAAAGTTTGGCTCGGGCCACTTTGCCCCTGCTCTTTATCTTCACCGACTGCAGCGCTGGCATGTCATAAGGATAGACTTTTTCTATCTCAACACCGTAGGAGACCTTCCTGACGGTAAAAGTCACAGGATTCTTTTTTCCCTTGACAGCCATGACCAAGCCGCTGAAAATCTGCAGGCGCTCTGTCTCGCCTTCCTTGATCTTCTGCGTCACATCAACGGTATCCCCCGCCTTAAAATTGTCAAATCCAGTTCTCATGCTTTAACCTTCCTCTTTTTATTTTTTCTATATTCCTCAATCTTTCCGTGGTCGCCGCTCAAAAGGACCTCCGGCACCTTCATGCCCATGAATTCCGCGGGCCTGGTGTATTGAGGATACTCAACACAACCATCTATAAAAGACTCATCGGAGAGGCTCTCCGGATTTCCCATAAAGCCCGGCACAAGCCTCGTCACCGCCTCAATAATAACCATTGACGCGGCCTCGCCGCCGCTGAGGACAAAATCGCCTATGGATATTTTCCTCACGGCCAGCAATTCCGCCGCGCGCTCGTCTATACCCTCATAGCGCCCGTTTATCAGCACAATGTGCTCTTTCACCGCAAGAGACTCAGCCGTATCCTGCGTGAAACGCTCGCCCGTCGGACAAAGCATTATCAGCTCAGAGCCCGCGGTCATCACGCTCTTTGCCGCCCGGTAAACGGGCTCTGCCTTCAATATCATGCCCGCGCCGCCGCCGAAGGGCCTGTCATCCACTTTGCCGTCGGGGGTAAAATC
>Ga0210017_1000064_pt1 | contig 72374 bp, 69 predicted proteins | sample CryGeyCG2014_020_FD_183966 | JGI IMG/M metagenome (GOLD analysis project Ga0210017, IMG submission 183966) | Groundwater microbial communities from aquifer - Crystal Geyser CG08_land_8/20/14_0.20 (SPAdes) (version 2) | ecosystem: Environmental > Aquatic > Deep subsurface > Groundwater | place... | reverse complement strand
TGGCAGTAGGAAATTAAATATTTTGTAAAATTTCAAAAAACGGTCGATTCGCTCATTGAAAAGTTTCACCTTAACAAACCTTACAAATTGGTCTTGACAAACCCATACACTTTAGCCTATTAAAGTCAGAAAATCAGAAAACAAGTATAGAAAAGCATGGTATGTCTGTGTTCACGATTACTCGAGAAAGTGTAGAGTTGAGTATTTAGACGGTTCGCAAGGTATTGTGTGGGATATAAAGCCAAGGTAAAAAATATTGAAGGAGGATTTATGGGGTACGAATCTAGTATTTCAATATATGAATTAGATGACATCAAAAAATATATGAATACTCGATTGGGAGAAATATTTAAAGGGCCCAAAAAGATATTAGATGTTATGCTGGATAGATACGATAATGACCTTAAGTTTGAGGACGCAGCGGGTTATAATTCTGCTAATCCAAATTACAAACTGAAATATTCCATGGACGAAATGAAATCGTATAAACTGAAGAAATATCATGTTATGAACAAAAGGTATTTTAATAAACATTGCAAGGATTGGGGATTTGATACTGCAAATGACAAAAAAGAGTTTATTAAATATGTTAATGTAACAGCAAGTTCGAAACTCGAAGCGATGATGAAGCGAACTTATTTTGAAGAGATATTTGGTTATATTCATACCTATAAATGTGCATGTAATATAACTCACGGAAAACTATACGGTGAAGCTGTCATAGAATCACTTCTGCTCACAGCATATGATAAAAAAATAATTAGATTGAATCCTTTAGAGGCATATTATAGATTAATAAATGGTAATATTGTGGAAATGAGTAAACAAAAAGGAATAAATATTAAACGCATATGTAAGAGAGCAGTAAAAAATAAAACTCAGAATGAATTATACTCCATATTGGATAAGAAGCATATAATACATGGAGAAACTGGTGATTGGGGTATTCATTTCTTGGGAATTAAAGATTCTAAAATAATAATAGATGTTCTTAAAAGAGCATGGATAGAAAATTGGCAAATAGATATTAATTATTTAAAAAACAGTAGTGTTTTTTGTTCGGATGAATTCCAAGCAAAGAAATATAGAAATATAGATTATATTTTTTTTAAAGAGGCCTTAACCTTTTATTGTAAAAGTTTTGCCAAATTAATAAAAATGAAATTCAATAAACCAATTCTCTGCTGGTGGGTTGGATAGAACAACTTATGGATAAACAATATAAAGATGAATATAATATCTTAAAGACAAGAATCCAGGAGCTCGGGAGGTATCTTTGAGATAGAAAAAAAACAGAGTCAGGTTGATGAACTTGAAAAACAAAGTGCTTCAACAGGATTCTGGGACAATGCACAGCAGGCACAAAAGACAATGCAGGAGTTGAGTGATATTAAAACAATTGTCCAGCAGTGGAATAAGTTGAACAAAGAACTTTCCGAGCTCGGGACCACTTTGCAGTTAGTAGAAGAGGAACCCGATGCCTCCCTTGAAAAAGAGTTTATAGACGGCATCATAAAACTCAAATCCGAGATTGATTCCCTGGAATTAGAGTCAACGCTTTCCCAGTCACTAGATAAATCAAATGCCATTGTTTCAATACACGCCGGAGCAGGAGGGACGGAGGCGTGCGATTGGGCAGGGATGTTAATGAGGATGTACATGCGTTGGGCAGAGAAAAAAAGATTTGAAGTGCAGGTGGTTGATATGTTGCCCGGCGAGGAAGCAGGAATAAAAAGTGTGACTTTTATGGTCAAAGGACAGTATGCCTATGGACTGCTCAGGGGGGAACTGGGAGTCCACAGGCTCGTGAGAATTTCACCGTTTGATTCAAACAAAAGGCGTCATACTTCTTTTGCTTCCTGCGATGTTTTACCGGAAATTATAGATGACAGCGAAATAAAAATTGAAGATTCAGAACTACGGATAGATACATATCGTGCTTCAGGTCACGGCGGGCAGCATTTACAGAAAACAGATTCGGCGGTGAGGATAACTCATTTACCCACGGGTATAGTTACGCAGTGTCAGAATGAACGTTCGCAGTTTAAGAATAAGGCGACAGCGATGAAAGTCCTGAAAGCAAAACTTTATGAGCTTAAACAGGAAAAGCTGCGCTCGGAAATTGAAAGGCATTATTCTGAAAAGGGCGACATAGCCTGGGGAAACCAGATAAGGTCTTACGTGTTTATGCCATACCAGTTAGTTAAAGACCACAGGACAAACAGAGAAGTCCCGAATATCCAGAGTGTGATGGACGGCGGGATTGACCCGTTTATTGAGGCATTCCTCAAGTATAAGAAGTAATAAAAAGGTTTGATAAATCAAACCACTACAGTAGTGGTGCGATTTATCGCACTTTCTTATGGATAAGAAAACAATACTGATAATTGAAGATGATATTGAAGTCCGCAGGTTGCTCAAGTTCTTGCTGGAAAAAGATAATTATTCGGTTGTTGAAATCGGAGACGGTCAGGAAGCATGTGAAAGACTTGGGCTGGCAAAACCGGCTGCGGAGTCACCGGGTTTACAGGTAATAGAACCAAGCCTGATTTTACTTGATATAGTGTTGCCCAATGTTGATGGCTATAGCATACTTTCAAAATTGTTGCAATATGAAAACACAAGGAACATTCCTGTGATTGTTGTATCAGTTAAATCACAGATGGCTGACCTTTTGCTGTCAAACGCAAATGTAAAACACTTTTTTCCCAAGCCATTTGACCCAAAAATATTGAGGACAAAGATAAGGGAGATTTTAGCATGAAAGAATCTCAACCGATAGAAAATCTCATTGCCAATAGAAAAGAGAAACTTGAAAAGTTACGTATTGCAGGTATTGAACCCTATCCGTCAAATTTCTCATATACACATACTACTTTTGATATTCATAAAGAGTTTGATAGTTTGTCTCCGGGTGTGGTGGCCGACAAAAAGATAAGAGTTTGCGGCAGAATTATTACACGGCGCATAATGGGTAAAGCGACATTCTCGGATATATTTAATTCAACAGGTAAAGTGCAGATTTATGTGAAAAAAGACACTGTCGGCGGTGATTCTTTTGAAATTTTTCTGAACCTGATAGATATAGGCGATTTTATAGGTGTTGAAGGAGAGCCGTTCAAGACAAGGACAGGTGAACTTACAATAAATGTTTCCCGGTGGCAGTTGCTATCCAAATCCCTGAGACCTTTACCGGAAAAATGGCATGGACTGAAAGACGTGGAGACAAGGTACAGACAGAGATACCTTGACCTTATTTCAAATGAAAATGTAAGAAAAACATTTCAAATCAGAGCGAAAATAATAACCGCAGTCCGGGAATATCTTGATAGAGAAGAGTTCCTGGAGGTGGAGACACCTATGATTCAATATCTTGCCGGAGGTGCGCTGGCAAGACCATTTAAAACTTTCCATAATACATATAACATTGAGCTGTTTCTGAGAATTGCGCCCGAACTGGCATTGAAAATGCTGACAGTCGGCGGTCTGGAAAAGATATATGAACTGGGCCGCTCTTTCCGCAATGAAGGCATAGACAGACAGCACAATCCTGAATTTACGATGGTTGAGATATATAAAGCATACAGTGATTACAATGATATGATGGCATTGTGCGAGGGGATGTTATTGCACATAATAAAGGCGAATGGTTCGGGTGAGGAAATAACCTACGGGGATAAAAAGATTTCTTTCAAGATACCCTTTAAAAAGGCAAGTTTACAGGAATTATTTCAGCAGGTTCTTAATAAAGATATAATGAAAATAATTGCAGAAGGAAATTTAAAGAATCTGGCAGATGAATTAAAGATTAAAAGGACCGGAGAAGAATCTGACAGAAATATTTTTGACCATATATTTGATGAATATATAAAAAACAAATTGATAGACCCGACTTTCATCCTTGATTATCCGCTGGAATTTTCTCCGCTGGCAAAAGGTAAAAGCGGCTGCCCTATTGCAGAACGATTTGAGTTGTTCATTGCAGGAGAAGAAGTCGCAAACGCATATTCTGAATTAAATGACCCGCAGGAGCAAAAGGAACGGTTTGCCAGACAGAGAAAAGATGCCGAAGTCCATCCGTTAGATGAAGGTTTTATAACAGCCCTTGAATATGGTATGCCGCCCTGTGGCGGGCTCGGTATCGGCATTGACAGGCTTACGATGATACTCACAAATTCTTCCTCTATTCGTGAAGTAATATTGTTTCCGTTACTCCGTCCGGAAGAGAAATGAGAATATTTTATATGTCAGTTGAACTGTTTATAGCAACCAAATATCTAAAGGGTCGTGTAAAAAACTTATTCGGATTACTGACAACAGTTATCGCAGTTGCTGGCGTAACTCTGGGCGTGGCAGCACTGATTGTTACACTGGCGGTTATGAGCGGGTTCCATGAAGATATCCGGACAAAAATACTTGGCTTGAATCCGCACATAACAATTTTTGGTAATTTGGATGAGTCCGAACAGGATAATGTTACAAAATCTCTGTCATCTATTAAAGAGATTACATCTGTGGCACCTTTTGTTTATGGGCAGGTAATACTGAAAAGCAAATCTTATGCTACGGGTGTTCTGCTTAAAGGCATAGATTTCACAAGAGAAAAAAATGTCGTTCCGATAGAGAAAATCCTGGCAAGGGGCAGGTGGGAAAATCTCACCGGAAGAAAGAATATAATTCTCGGGAAAGAACTCAGCAGGAATCTTGCTGTTGATATCGGTGATGACATTATTATGGTTTCTCCGGGAGGGGAACAATTTTTACCGTCAGGCATCCCTAAAATGGATAAGTTTACCGTAACAGGCATATTTGATTCAGGAATGTATGAATACGACGAAAACCTGGCATACGTGGATATAGATAACGGTAAAAGATTTTTTAACACAGGTCGTATATCAGGCTTGGGAGTAAAACTGAAGAACATTGATTCTGCAGTAAAAATATCCGGTGCATTGAAAAAGATAATTCTTGCGCGGGTAATCACCTGGGAAGAGTTGAATAAGAACCTGTTTGCAGCACTTAAATTAGAAAAAACGATGATGTTCCTTTTACTCACCTTGATTATATTAGTTGCATGTTTTAATATTATTTCCAACCTGGTTTTGCTGACTGCAGAAAAGGCAAAAGAAATCGGGATACTTACTGCGTTAGGTATGAAGGCCGTAAATATCCGCAGGATATTTTTATACGAGGGGTTAATGATAGGATGGATAGGGACAATGCTTGGCACAGTTTTAGGAGTGGTTTTGAGTTTGGTTGTCAAAAAATATCAGTTTGTCCGGTTACCAGCAGATATTTATTATATAGAAACACTGCCCGTGAAATTGTCTGCAGGTGATATTGTAGCAGTGGTGCTTGTGGCTATGGTTATAACACTCCTGGCAACTATATACCCCGCACACAGGGCGAGTAAACTTAATCCTGTTGAAGTTATCAGGTATGGGTAAATGATTAAGGTAAAATCATTAAAAAAGAATTTTTATACTAACGGCAAAGTTATTCCTGTATTGAAAGATATCAATGTTGAGATTAACACAGGTGAAATCGTTGCCCTGTGCGGTCCTTCAGGGGTCGGGAAAAGCACGCTCCTGCATCTTTTAGGGTTGATGGAGGAGCCGACTTCAGGGGTTATTGAATTATTCGGGACAGACACCTCTGTGTTGGATGCCAATTCAAAAGCGGATTTCAGGAAACAGCACATAGGATTTTTATTTCAGTTTCATTATCTGCTCGCTGAATTTACTGTCCATGAAAATTTATTAATTCCTGTGCGTATTAAAAATAGTACAGCAGACCCCCGGGATAAAATTAAAGATTTACTTAAAAAACTGGGTCTGGAGGATTTTGCGGGCAGGTATCCAAACGAACTCTCAGGCGGTGAACAGCAGAGGGTTGCTTTAGCCCGCGCTGTTATTAACAGACCCGGGGTTATACTTGCTGATGAACCGACCGGTAATCTTGATAAAGAAAACAGCGAAATTGTTGCAAACCTGTTGATTGACGAAGCGAAAAACTGTAATTCAAATTTAATTATAGCAACGCATAACACAGAACTGGCAAAGAAAACAGACAGGATTATTTATCTGCGCGATGGTAAAATAACATAGGAGAGACATTCATGAAAATCTGGCTTAATGGAAAATTCGTTGACAGAGAAAAAGCAAATATTTCTGTATTTGACCATGGTTTGCTCTATGGAGACGGTGTATTTGAGGGGATACGGGCTTATGATGGCCGTGTATTTCGTTTAAAAGAACACCTGGATAGACTCTATAATTCTGCAAAGGCAATATTATTGAAGATTCCTTTGAGTAAGGAACAAATGGGAAAAGCAGTACTGTCAGCAGTGCGTAAAAACAAACTTCATAACGCCTATATCAGGTTGGTTGTTACACGCGGTCCGGGTGACCTTGGGCTTGACCCGAGGAAATGCCGGGTTCCGTCTATGTTCATTATTGTTGATAAAATCGTCCTGTATTCGCAGGAATATTATACAAACGGTTTAAAGATTATAACTGCGGCTACCAGAAGAAATCCGCCGTGTGCAATAAGCCCGCATATAAAATCATTGAATTATCTTAACAACATACTTGCAAAAATTGAAGCAATAAAAGCAGATGTACCCGAAGCAATAATGTTAAATGAGAAAAAACAGGTTGTTGAGTGTACCGGTGATAATGTTTTTATTATTAAAAATGGCAAACTTATCAGCCCTCCGACATCCGCAGGTGCCCTGCCAGGCATTACCCGGAATGCTGTTATGGAACTTGCAAGAAGAAAATTAAAAATACCTGCGGAAGAACGTTTGTTTAAAATGGAACAGGTTTATAATGCTGATGAATGTTTCTTAACCGGCACAGCGGCAGAAGTTGTTCCTGTAGTAGTAGTTGATGGAAAGAAAATCGGTAACGGCAAACCCGGCAGGATTACCCGCAGGTTAATGGAAGAATTCAGAAAACTTACAAAATCCACAGGAGTGCCGATATATTAAGGAAGAATTGTGGTTAATAATTTTAAAGAACGTGCAAATTTTATATGGGGCATTGCAGACCTTTTACGCGGTGATTATAAGCGGTCAGAATACGGACGGGTGATTTTACCGCTTACGGTTTTGCGTCGTTTGGATTGTGTGCTTGAACCGACAAAAGAAACTGTATTGGCATATCTTCCACAGATAAAAAAATTGTCCCCGGAAGCAACTGAAACAGTTCTCAAGAAAAAAGCGAAGTTATCTTTCTACAATAAAAGCAAATTCGATTTTAAAAAGCTTGCCGCTGACCCCAATGACATTGCCTCAAACCTACGTAACTACATAAACGGCTTTTCTAAAAATGCACGGAATATTCCGGAGCATTTTAACTTCAATGACCATATAGACCGCCTTGATAAAGCGAACCTGCTATATAAAATCATTATTCGTTTCGCAGAAATGGACCTGCACCCTGATAATGTTTCTAATATAGAAATGGGTTATATTTTTGAAGAATTGATACGCAGATTTGCAGAACTATCAAATGAAACAGCAGGTGAACATTTTACGCCGCGTGAAGTAATCCGCTTAATAGTAAACCTTCTGTTTCTCAATGATAAGAATATACTTACAAAAAAAGGTATTGTTAAAACTTTATATGACCCTGCATGCGGAACTGGGGGAATGCTTTCTATTGCAGAAGAATATTTAAGAGAACTTAACCCTGATGCCGACCTGCGGGTATTCGGGCAGGAACTTAATCCTGAATCATTTGCTATCTGTAACTCGGATATGCTCATAAAGGGGCAGAACCCTGACCAGATTAAATATGACAACTCCTTTACCAAAGATGGGTTTAAAAATGAGAAATTTGATTATATGTTAAGCAATCCTCCGTTTGGGGTTGAATGGAAGAAGATTGAAGATGTTGAATTTTACCGTAAAATGACAAGAAGCCTCGGCAATAAAAGAAACGAAATAGGAGAAGAAGATATTGTAAAAATAACTAAAATATACGGTGAATTCAAAGACGGAGAGTACTGCAAAATTTTCCCAAACGAGTATTTTGGTTATACCCGGGTGACAGTGGAAAGACCACTTCGCCTTAACTTCCAAACATCAAAGGAAAGAATTGCCCGGATAGAGCAACAGCATGGATTTATTAACCTTGCCAAATCAAAGAAAAAAGGAAAAGAAGGACTTAATGAAATAGAGGAAGGTAAAAAACTTCAGAAACAGGTTGAAGAAATGCTTTTAAGCATGGATGTGAAAGTCCTCTATAAGAACCGGCAAAAATTTATTGAAGTCATTGAGCAGAAAACAAACGACATTGGTGTCAATCTAAAAGCACCGGTGACGAAAGCAATCTTAAATGTCCTGTCCGAGCGAGATGAGACCGCTGATATTTGTATGGACAAAGATAATAAACCAGAACCCGACACCGACTTGCGTGATTATGAGAATGTTCCACTTATGGGTAATATAGATGAGTATTTCAAACGCGAGGTCCTGCCCCATGTCCCCGATGCATGGATGGACAGAAGCAAAGATAAAGTTGGTTACGAAATTAATTTTACAAAAGAATTCTATAAATATAAGCCACTCCGAAGCATTGAAGAGATTCGCAAAGACATACTTGCACTTGAAAAAGAAACAGAAGGGTTATTGCAGGAGATTCTGAAATGAAACTTATCAAACGTTTTGATAACCAGTTTGCTGAAGTAGTGAAGATGATTCATCAGGCACGATATAACGCCATTAAAAATGTCAATACAGAGTTAGTAAAATTGTACTGGAATATCGGTGAATATATCAGCAGAAAACTTGAATCAGCAGAATGGGGCGATGCTGTTGTTGATCATCTTGCTGATTATATACAAATAAAACACCCTGAATTTAAGGGGTTTACCCGTCGTGGATTGTACCGAATGCGTCAGTTTTACGAGATATATCATCAAAAAGAAATTGTGTCAGCACTGCTGACACAAATTAGCTGGACTAACCATTTGCTCATTCTTTCTAAAACTAATACAAAAGAAGAACGTGAATTCTATCTGACACTTTCCATAAAGGAGAAATATAGCTCTCGGGAACTTGAACGTCAAATAGACAGTGGCTATTATGAGCGGGCAGTGCTCTCAAAGAAAAAAGTGTCACCAGTGGTGACACAAATACATCCTGATATAACCAATGCGTTTAAGGATACTTATGTTTTGGATTTCTTGAACCTTCCAAAAACTTACAGTGAAAAAGACCTTCAGCAAAGCATTGTTTCAAACCTTAAAGATTTTATTCTTGAATTTGGTAAGGACTTTGCCTTTATTGGTCAGGAGTACCGCATTCAGGTGGGAAAAAATGATTATTTCATTGATTTGCTTTTCTTCCATCGCGGATTAAAATGCCTGACAATGTTGGAACTTAAAATAGATGACTTTAAACCTGAATATCTTGGCAAACTTAATTTCTATCTTGAAGCGCTTGACCGCGACATAAAGAAAGTAGATGAAAACCCGAGCGTTGGTATAATTTTATGTAAATCAAAGGATGATGAAGTTGTTGAGTATGCACTCAGTCGCAATCTGTCTCCGGCACTCGTAGCTGAATACAAAACAAAACTTATTCCCAAGAAAGTGCTTCAGAAAAAATTGCATGAATTGTTTCTTTTAAATGAACCAAATAAGGAACATAAGAAATGAAACCGTATCCGACATATAAAGATTCAGGAATTGAATGGATTGGAGAAATCCCGAAGGACTGGGAAGTAAAGAAGTTAAAATATTTTGACTCGGTTATTATGGGTCAATCACCAGATTCGGAAGATTGTAATAAAGACAGAATTGGAATATCTTTCCTTCAAGGCAATGCTGATTTTTCCAGTACAAATCCTATCCCAAGCGTTTGGTGTGAGAAACCTAACAAGACTGCAGAAGAGGACGATATTCTTTTGTCAGTAAGAGAACCTGTTGGTGCTGTAAATATTGCTGAACAAACATACGGCATTGGACGAGGGCTATGTGCTATAAGACCAAAATGAACACAAGAAAAGTATTTATATTATTGCAGGAAAGAAAAAGGGGACGCTACTTGAAATTTGATACTTTTGCTCTGTTAAAACACTCCCGCATACAAAAATAGCTGGGACGGTAGGCAGTTATTTTTTTAGATGGACTTGATAGTATTGAAGGATTAAAAGGAGGATTTTTGAATTAGGACATGGAAAGAGAAAATATTCTACTTTGCAGGATTTATTGAGAGTTGGGGTAGAAGGACAATAAAAATTATGGAGAATTGTTTAAATCAGGTATTGCCAGAGCCTGATTTTATTGAAGAGAACGGAATAATGCAGGTTATCTTTTATAAAGACAAGTGGACAGAAGAGAATCTCGTAAAGAAGGTAGTATAACTCTTTCTTCTTTTAAAAATCTAATTCAAGATATGTCAGAAAAAACTTTGTACAGAGATTTGTAGGAATTGGTAAGAAGAAAGGCAGAAAATATGAATTTTAATAACGGTCATTTATCGGACATATTATGGATAAATAAAATAGAAATTGGTCTTGTAAAACGACCAAGAGTTGACACAATTAGTAAAATAGCCAAAGCATTAAATACCAAAATAGATAAGTTAGTTAATGGATAGCAGGACAATGAGGGTAAAGAAATGCAAAATCTATTAGAAGAATTGAAAAACCTTTTAGAACAAGATGAAAGGCTTGTTGTTGACGGTAAACTTTTGAAGAATAAGATAATTGAATTATCTCTTAAACTTGATGCTGACTTGATTAAACTTTTGTTAAAGAACGAGACTATCAAAAAACATTTCTTTCAGGAAGTTGATGGAGTGCTTGTTTTTGACAAAATAAAATTCCAAAAATTTATCAGTAATAAAGCGTTTTTACCCGATAGTTATACTTCGTTTAAAAACAAAATAGGGCTTGTAACTGAAAATGAAGAATATCTTTCTGAAAGCAAAGAAGTTGTTTTAGCATGGCCATATAAAGATTGTGTACTGGAAGGTCGTATGGAAAAAGAAGACGAGAAACGAGATGAAATATTCTATAATGAAATACTTGCCCCAGAGGAAATCGACCGCTTACTTGAACCGAAAGTTTTAACTAACTTTAAGAGAATAGACAAAAACGGGGGACATAAATTTGATGGATTTAAAGCTGATGAAAAAGGAGATATAAAAGAAAATTTAATTATAAAAGGTAATAATCTTTTAGTCCTCCATTCTCTCCAAAAATGCTTCGCAGGGAAAGTTAAACTTATTTACATTGACCCACCGTATAATACTGGCGGCGAAGCGAATATATTTACCTATAATAACAGCTTTAATCATTCGTCGTGGCTAACTTTTATAAAAAATCGTCTGGAAGTAGCTAAAGGACTTTTAAGAAAAGATGGTTTTATGGCTATAACTATTGACCATAATGAATTGTTTTATTTGGGCGAAGTAGCTGATGAAATTTTAGGCAGAGAAAATAGATTAGGGGTAGTTACTATTGTTATAAAACCGGAGGGAAGACAATTTGCAAAATTTTTTGCTGTTACAAATGAGTTCATGCTGGTATATGCCAAAGATATTAATGTAGCAAGTTTTGAAGATGTAATAATAGATGAAAAAGAAAAGGGGAAATTTGATAGAAAAGACGAGAAAAGCAACTATAAACTTAGGCTTTATCTAAATTACAATAAACCGGAAATTTCCGGTAGAGATATAAACCCAGAAGGATGGTATCCGTTTTATGTAAGCAAAGATTTAAAAACGATTGTTTTAGAGGAAAGGAGCGGTTATATTGAAATTTGGCCGATAGATAACGAAATAGAAAAGTCATGGCAAACAAGTAAAAAAACTGCCCAAGAGCGAATAATAGCTGGTGATATAGTTTGCGAAAAAAATAAAAAAGGAAAATTGGAAATCTTTTTTAAAGATAGAGAACACCAAAGATATCTAACACATTGGTTTGATAGCAAATATAACGCTACCCATTATGGAACGAGGCTACTAGAAAAAACTTTGGGAGAAAAAGTGAAGTTTAGTTATCCTAAGTCACTTTACTCCGTTCTAGATACTTTAAAAATTATGACAAAAAATGATGATATAATTTTGGACTTTTTTGCTGGTTCTGGAACTACTGGACACGCAACATTAGAGTTAAACAACCAAGACGGCGCAAATAGAAAGTTTATTTTAGTAGAACAGCTTGATGAACATATAGATGTATGTAAAAAGAGAATTAAGAGGGTTGTCGGTAATAACAGTGGTGGAGATTTTGTCTATTTAGAATTGATGAAATGGAATGAGAATTTTGTGGAGAAAATTAAAAAAGCTAAATCTACTAAAGAACTTCTTGAAATCTGGGAAACGATGAAAGAAAAAGCATTTTTTAGTTACAAAGTTGATGTTAAACAGTTTGACGAGACTGTAAACGAATTTGAACAGTTGAGCTTAGAAAATCAAAAGAAATTTCTAATTGAGTGTTTAGATAAAAATCAACTGTATGTAAATTACAGCGAGATTGATGACGAGGATTATGGGATGAGTAAAGAGGATAAGAAGTTAAACAAGCAGTTTTACGAGGTGAAATAAGATATGCCAGGACAAACATTAGAACAAAAAATATCAGCAGCAAAAGAACTCGGGTTACCTTTTCCTGAAGTTCCTGATACTATAAAAAACAATCTTAATCCTTTATTCCAATTAAGACCATATCAAATAGAAGCATTCTCTTATTTTATATTTTATATGAATAACCCACAAATTAAGCAAAAACCCGCTCAACTTCTTTTTCATATGGCGACAGGCAGTGGTAAAACATTAATAATGGCGGGAACAATTCTTTATCTTTATGAACAAGGTTATCGCAATTTTATATTTTTTGTAAACAGCACCAACATAATAAACAAAACAAGAGATAATTTTCTAAATCCTTCATCTATAAAATATCTTTTTTCTGAAAATATTACTTATGGAGATAAAAAAGTTTCTATAAAAGAAGTAGAGAATTTTCAAATTGCTAATCAGGATGATATAAGTATTATTTTTTCAACAATTCAAGGGTTACATTCTCATCTGAATACTCCTCGTGAAAATTCTATTACTTATGATGATTTTACTGATAAAAAAAATGTTCTTCTTTCAGATGAAGCTCATCATATCAATGTAAAAACAAAAAGAGGAAAATTAACTATTGAAGAAAAGGAAGAAATTATTAGTTGGGAAGGTACTGTAAATCGCATCTTCAGGTCAAATCCTGATAATATCTTACTTGAATTTACTGCTACAGTGGATTTTAGCAACCAAGATATCGCTAATAAATATTTTGATAAACATATTTTTGATTATCCATTGAAACAATTCAGGATAGATGGATATTCCAAAGAAGTAAAAGTTTTAGAAGCTGATTTACAGCCGATAGCCCGTGCATTACAGGGAATATTATTAAACCAATACAGAAGAAAGATATTTGAAAAATATAAAAAGAGGATTAAACCGGTTATATTATTTAAATCAAAGACAATAGCAGAAAGTGAAAAATTATTTGAAGAGTTTAAATATAAAATAAAGAACCTAAAAGAAAAAGATATTAAGAAATTTAATAATCCGAACAATGATAAAGTAACTAAAAAAATCTTTGAATATTTTGAAAAAAGTAATATTTCTATTGAAAATATCATTACTGAAATAAAAGAGGATTTTTCTGAAGATAAATGTATTATTATAAACAGTCAACAGGAAAGCGAAGAAAAGCAAATTGATATAAATACTCTTGAAGATGAAAATAATGAATACAGAGCAGTTTTTGCTGTAAATATGCTAAACGAAGGCTGGGATGTTTTAAATCTTTTTGATATTGTTCGGTTATACAATACAAGAGATGCGAAAGATGGCAAACCCGGTAGGACTACAATTTCTGAAGCTCAGTTGATAGGGCGTGGGGCAAGGTATTGTCCATTTCAGATAGATGACTCACAACCAGTATATCAGCGTAAGTATGATAAAGATATTGAAAATGAACTGCGTATTTGTGAAGAATTATATTATCATAGTGCATATAATCCAAGATATATACAGGAATTAAATACTGCTTTACAGGAAATTGGTATTAAAGCCAAAGAATCAAGAGAGATACATCTTACCTTGAAACCTTATTTTAAAGAATCTGAAATTTATAAAAATGGTATTATTCTTCTAAATGAACAGCAGAAAAATGACCGTACCGGGATATTTACCCTTCCAACTACAATTACGGTACAGTCATTTGAAGTCAAATTAGAAACTGGTATCACATCTACAACTACAATTTTTGATGGCCAAAGTGTTGTTAATATAGAGCTGAAAGAAAAAGAGTATCGTATGAGGGATTTTGATATAAATATTATCAGAAAAGCATTGAATAAACTGGAGTTCTATAAATTTAATAACCTGAAATTATTTTTACCAAATCTTAAATCTGTTTCTGAATTTATCACTTCTGACGATTATTTAGGAAAAGTCAAGGTTAATATTAAAGGATTGTTAAGCCAAATTACAAATTTGATACCGAAACAAAAGGTTGATGTCGCAACAAAAGTATTGGAAAAAATTAGCCAGATAATTATATCTGAAGATGTTGAGTTTAAAGGAACAAAAGAATTTAAACCTTATGAAGTACGCAAGACATTCAAAGATAAAACCCTGAATATATATGTCCGAGAAGGTGGTGACCAAGAATACGGTGTTGGGCAAAGTGAAACTGGAAATACAGATTTAAAATTGGACTTAAGCAATAAAGAGTGGTATGTCTTTAATGATAATTATGGAACATCAGAAGAGAAAAACCTGATTAAATTCATAAATAAAACTTATGAGAAACTAAAAGAAAAATATAACAAAATATACCTTGTTCGTAATGAGAAATATTTCCAGTTATACAACTTTGATGATGGTCGTCCATTAGAACCTGATTTTGTCTTGTTTTTAGAGAAGACGGAAACAGGGCAATCGTTATATTATCAGGTATTCATTGAGCCAAAGGGTGGGCATTTATTAAAGGAAGATGAGTGGAAAGAAAACTTTTTAAAGTCATTAAAAGAAAAAGTAGAAATTAAAGTCCTATGGAAAACAAAAAAATTTATTGTATGGGGTATGCCTTTTTATAACGAACAGTTGCGTAAGGTTGAATTTGAAAATGAGTTTATAAAAATAATTAATGATTAAAACTTGGGGAAAAATGGGGACGCTTCTAATATTTTGTCGTCTTTGAAAAGTTGTAGTAACAATTTTTGCAACAAGTCAATAGTTTTGAATTTTGCCAGATTTCTCAAGGTTTGAAGAGAAATTATTAATGTTATACTATCTATTATTTGCAAGAATTGGAGAAAAGGAACATGAGTAATAAAGAAAAAATATATTTTCTAAAGGAGCTTCGTGATACAATTGATAAGTATTTATTTCTTGGATATGCTCCATCAGTAGGTAGTCCGGGGGGCGACTCTAGTATGCGACAAATGTCCGAAGCGATGGGGAAAACTGAGTTTCAGGAATTGCGGAAAAAGATAAATAAAATGAAAAGTAGAGGAAAAGATCTTTTAGATGAATGTGGGATAGAGGCTGTAGTTCAACAATATCCTCCACCTGCAGTAGGAGGGCCTATTATAGATTGTAGCATATTAGACATAGTAACAGAGAATCTCTTATGGAGACGAGTAAGAAAAGAAGAAATTCTTGATAAAATTGATGAGGCTATTGGTAAATTAGAGTCGGATGTTAGTACAGATACTAAAATAACTAAACCAACTGGAGAAAGTAATATATTTAATCTTAGCAAACTACATCCTGAAATATGCAAAAAATGTAAAAAATTATTCAAAGAGAGTACTTATACTGAAGCAGTAGAAAAAGGATTCAAAGTAGTCAAAGATAGATTGAGAGACCTTACTGGATATGAAAAAGGTTCTGAAGCATTTGGTAAAGGTAAATTGTATATTAAAGGTGCTGCTGCTCAAAATGTAGACAGTGACTTCAATGAAGGGGTAAAATTTTTGACAATGGCAATAGATATGTTTAGAAATGAAAAGAGTCATACCTCAGATGCAAATATAGATGATCCTATACGTGCCTATGAGTATTTAAATTTAAGTAGTCTGGCTATGCACCTACTAGACTCTGCTGAAATAAAAAACAATCATTCTGACTGTGCAGAATAAAATAGGAAACTATTCCTGTTTTTGGTTATCGAATTGTAGTAGTTGATTATGAAAGATAAAAGTACATTTGTAATTGCACTTGCAGGATTAATTTTTATTTTGCCTTTTAAAGAGCAATTGGCTAAAATAAATATTGATTTTGGCTTTACAACTACAAATATTTTAAATTTGTTATTTATTACATTCGTTTTATTGTTAATTTCTATTTATTTTTATGCACTTGATTATATAAGATATGGATTTAAAGGACTAGAAGATTTAATATTATTTAAACATTTTCAATTTATTGCTAATTACTTATATTTTATTGCGCTTATATCACTCCCAATTTATTTATTAATTTGGGGTATTGTTAAAGTCTATAGACTAATTTTATTCCTACATTTTCCGCAATTAATAATATATATATTGCCAATAATTTCTACTGTAACAGCTATTTTATCTTTGTTTATTGTTATAAAACAAACTAAAAACCATCGGCTTACCCAAGAGGAAAATATAGATGGATCTATGTCAATCTCAAAAAGTAAAATTGACCAGCTAGTTGAAAATAGAAAATGGAATTTAGCAATAATAGAAGCCTTTCGTTATCTTGAACTTAGTATTAATAAAACACTTCTTGAAATTGGACTTGATGCTGGAAGAATCCCTTTTTCACATTCAATTGAACTACTCTATAAAAAAGAAATTATTACGAAAAGCGAAATGAATAGCCTTAATTTTATTAGAGACTTAAGGAATAAAGCAGTACACTCTTCTATTGAATTCACAAAAGAAGAATCTCTGACTGCAGTTAATATTATTGGTAATATTCTCTTAAAACTTGAAAATAGAACCATGACTGGTTTTTTATTTGAGAAAGAGGTTATTAAAGTCCTAGGTGGAAATAAGGGGCTATTTCCAGGTCACCATATTTTCCCTCAATATAAAATAGGGAATCATATAATTGATGCAAAAGCAGAAGGACCCAAGTACAATTATTTGATTGAAATAACGATAACAATAAATCCTATAGTTATTAATAATGCTATACAGGAACTAAAACAGTTTTCGGGTGAAAACATTAGGAATATTATGATTTTGCCTAAATCAGAAAGAAAAATAGATATAAGAGAAGAAAACACAAAAATATTATATTATAATCCTGAAAAACAAGAATTCGAAAATAGAGATGAATTATATAATTGGATTTATAAAGTAGCATAGAAAGAAAATCGTCCATTAATTGCAACAAATCAGTTGTTTTGGACTTTGACTGATTTCTCAAGGTTTGATAGAAATATACAATTTGTTTTCTGCAAACTAAAAAACTAATTTTACAATAGAGGTGCTATCAATGTATATTAGTTATGCAAAGGTAGAAAATTTTCGAGCATTGGAATCAATATTTTTCCCATTAGATAGGTTTAGCGTTATAATTGGTGAAAATGATGTAGGTAAAACTTCTTTTTTATATGCACTTGATACATTTTTTGGGGATACTAAAATTGATGCTACAAGTGATTTTTTTAAAATGGAGACGGACAGAACTATTATTACTTAGATAATGCGGGAAAACGCCATTTTTTTATATAACAAAAATTTGATTTACCGAGAACAAATATGTATAATATTAATAGAAACTCAGTCTTGACAATAATTACACTTTTAGTGAAGGAATTGTCAAATGTTAAAAGGACTACAAAATATTCATTTTTCCTTCGGAGAACAGGGTTTGACTTACCTTGCCGGAATTCCAATAATTCATCAATTTGTAAAATCTCTTCGGTTAAGGAGATTTTTTCAAAGAACTATTCATTTATCTCATCGCAACACAAATTATCATTGGGCAGACCTTCTTTTATCTCATTTTTATTATACTATCGCTGGGATAGAACGTTTAGATCATTTGACTACATTGAAAAACAATGGACTACTTCCACCACTAACTGGATTACCCAGACTTCCTGGCACCAGAGCAATGAGAGATTTTCTTTTAGGATTAACACCTCAAGACCTAATTCAAATAGAGAAAGTTCACGATTTAATCAGAGATCAAGTGTTTCAATATCCAGATGCCCTGACTACTATAATCGTAGATTTCGATTCCAGTGTTGTTACAGTATATGGACATCAGGAATTAGCAGAAGTTGGCTACAATCCAACTCACAAAGGCAAACGTTCTTATCGTCCTCTGTTTGGCATGGAAAGTCATCTCAAAATAAGTCTCAAAGGAGAATTACGTCCTGGCAACTTTTCAGACAAAACAGAGATTGTTCCTTTTGTAAAAAGTGCTCTGGAAAAGATACCTTCCAACATACCTATTTCACGGATTCGTATAAGAATGGATGCTGGGTTTTACTGTTGGTCCGTGATAAAGTTTCTAGACGAAGAAAGATATGGTTATGTAATAGTAGCACAGGTAACCAGACCAATAAAATTGATGTTACTAGTATTACAATATCGGATTTTCAATCACGAAGAAAAATTAGCAGTAGCAGAATTTCAGTATCAACCCTATGGCTGGAAACAGCCACACCGTTTTGTAGTAATTCGTTATACTTTACCACCAGAACCAGAAACCGCACAGAGAACCTTATTTACCATAGACCGTTACGAATATCAAGTATTTGTAACCAATTTAGATTTAGAACCAGAGAGTATCTGGTATTTCTACAAAGGTCGTACAGGACTGGAAATAGATATCAAAGAACTGAAACTGGACTTTTATATGAGCAATATTCCAACTCGCACATTTTTAGCCAATCAGGCACATTTACAATTATTACTTCTGGATTACAATTTATTTCGTTGGTTTCAAATGTTATGTCTGCCACAACAATTTCAATCCAAAACGCTCAAATGGGTACGCCGAAATATTTTTATAGTTCCGGGAAAATTTGTTACTCCCGGGCACAAAAATGTGTTACAACTACCAAAGAGTTTTACTCAACAACATTTATTTCAACAGATATACAAAAATGCAGAAAAAGTGAAGCCATTGCTAAAATAGGTCAATTTGTAAGTGAACCGAAATATCGTTCCGACGATGTCATAGTAAAAAATGGCGTTTTCCCGCATTATCTAAGTATTATAGAGCTTACTTTTAGTAATGTGCCTTCAATAGAAGAATTTAAGGGTATTACAACGAAAGATGGCGAAATTATAATAAGAAAGTCTTTTAATTACAAAAAAGATCCAAATTCTCAAATAATTTTAGATGATAGTAAAGAAATCAAAGCTCCTCAAAAAATATTGGATAAATGGTTTTCTAATGATGTTTTTCATTTTATACCAGTAAGAAGAGACCTCGCTGTACAATTTTCAATGACTAAAACAGCACTTTTAGGAAAAACCTTTAGAGCTATAATGAAGAATGCTATTACTGAGGAAAGTGCTAAATCATCCTTGGAGCAGGTAAAAGATATTTTAGGGAAATCTATAAATACTCCCAAGAATACTCTTCAATCATTTCTACGAGAACAGATGCATAATGAAAAACTACTATTATCTTTTAACAATCTTAATATAGACCCTATAGAAGGAGTAAAATTTGATGTTGAAATATCGGATGAAAAAGTAAATAATATTGCTATTTCCAATCGTGGAGCAGGAACACAAAACAATTTAATAATTGCTTTATTCAGACTAGTTGCTAAATTAGGTATATCAAAACATTTCATATTTGCTACGGAAGAACCAGAGAATAGTTTACATCCAAAAGCTCAACGACAACTTTTATCTGTTTTGCAGGATATAAGCCAAGAATCCCAGGTTATTTGTACTACACACTCACCTGTATTTATTGAAAGAAGTAAATTTGAAAGCAATATAATTTTTAATAGGACAAATAAAGGCAATACTGTAGCAAAAACCTTTAATTTAAAAATGAAAGAACAGTTAAGATATGATTTAGGAATCAGACCTTCTGATGCTTTATTGAAAGGAGGTGGTAACTGTGCAATTTTAGTTGAAGGTAACACAGAAGAAGACGGTTTTCCGATTTTCATGGAAATGTTGGGTTTAAGTGAATTTCAATTAGGGATTGCAATTATTAATTTAAGAGGATCAGATGAAGATAGAGTCTTTAAAGCTGCAAAACTTCTTTTAGCTTATGATATTCCTTGTGTGATTGTTTTAGACAGAGATGCTAAAACGACTGCAACGGCTATTGAAAAAGCAAAAAGAACCGAATTGAATAATATAAGAAAAGTATTTTGTTTGAAAAAAGGAAGTATAGAAGATTATTATCCTTTAGAGATAATTACTTCTGTAATTAATCAAGAATTAAAACCAGAGAAGGAAATTAATATTAATGAATTTGATGCATCAAAAAGCGGTAACGAAAGATTAGATAATATTGGTAAAATCATGTATGAACATGGAATCGGGAATCCCAAAGGATTTCTTAAACGGAATCTTGGATTAATAGGGACCAAAATGATGAAAGAAAAAAAATCACATCTCGATGAAGAATTGAAAGAAATATTTGAGGAAGTAAAAAATATTGTAGAATCACAATGAATAAAATATAATTTATCGCTATTTTAAAGTTAATTAAATGATAAATATTCCTAAGACAAATCTTTACATAGGTTCGATATTGGGTCTTCAACAAATTGATTACAAAAATTGGGCTTATGTACATGCAACGCAAACAATTCATTATAAAATTATGGGTTGGGATAGGAAATACAATAAACCAGATAGGCATCATCCTAGTTACATTATTTATGAAAAAGAAAATAGATTTTCTTTGAATTGGGTAGATGGGGCAGCTCATCTTTATGAATGGAGTGGTCCTAAAACATTTATCAAGGTTTTGGATTTTATCGACAAGTGGATTATAAAAAGAAACGTACTGATTCATTGTGATCAAGGACAATCAAGAGCTCCGACCTTGGGTTTACTTTACTTAGCTAAAAGATTAAAAACTATTCCTAATGATTCTTTTATATCTGCTAAAAATAGTTTTATGAATACATATCCAAATTATATACCAGCTGGAATAGGTGAATACGTAAATAGTAAGTGGTTGGATATCATTTAATGATATTTATAATAAAAACAAGGGAAATGTGATTCTTATTCATAAAAGTAGAACATATGTATGGAATTTATAAGTAAGCTGGTAAGTAGTAGATAATATATTATCTGTTTTAAATCCATTATTGGGAGGTAACAATGACAGAAACAGCAAATGTAACAATTGATGATTATCCATTCGTTTGCGTTCCATTGTTTCAATCTGATTTTAAAGAAGTTGCTGCTATTTATGTTATTATATGTGTTAAGTCTGGTGGTTCATGGAGTATCATAGATGTTGGGCAATCAGGTCAATTAGGTAATAGAATAGATCATCATGACAGAATAAAATGCTGGGGTGAAAAATGTTCTACGGAGAATATTTGGGTATGCATACATAAAATGCCAAGTGATAAATATACTATTGAGGACAGAAGACGACGAGAGAAAGAGATTAGGTCAAAACATACAGGATTATGTGGTGAAAGATAGAAAAGATTTGTGCAGATTCTATTAGAAATCCACACTACAATTTTGGGTTAATATTTATCGGGGACGGGGTGCAGTTATTTGAGTTCTCATAATGTCATCGGAAATCAATACTTAAAAAGTAGAATTAAAACTAACGACTTTACAAATCTTTAGAGGATTTTTGGTAGGGGACGGTAGGACTTTATGAAGCAAAGGGCACATGCGTATGTTGCTTTGCGGGCGTTGAAACTTATTGACGACAGTAACGTGGCACCGAAATTAGTTGAACTGCTTTTCGCTTATATTTCAGATGTTTGTGAAAGTATGGGGACATTCTAATTCTTTAACGGTGAATGAACGGTGTCGAATGAACGGTGTCAGGCTTGACAAACTTGTACTTCAAAAGTTTCAAGAATGTTAAAAAAATGGGTTGAACAAGGATTGTTAATTAAAATAGAAACAGGGGCCAAAAAAACAGTTAAGTATAGATTACCAATAAATACAGGAAGACAAGATTTATTTTATTTGCAATAGAAGATACAAATAAAGATTAGATTGTTGATTTTTCAATATGTTTTTAATAATTTATTTGCAAATTTTGGGGACACAAATTTTGGGGACACATTACTTAATTATGCTTATTAATCCCCCCTGAATCCCCCTTTGAAAAAGGGATACTGTCAAAAGATAGATGATAGAATATGAAACAAAAAAGATTGTCATTCCCGCAATTTTTAAGCGGGAATCCAGATAAAGGAAAAAGAAAAAAGTATCAATAAACAGTACCGGGTAAAAAAGGTTGGAAGCAAACAAAGGAATCCCGTAGTTCTTTGACAAACGATGGAAACAGTAGAATATATTTAGGCAAGAGCCGGTAACTGAAGGGCGGTAGAAATAAGTTTAGCCCATCTGTTAGGAAGCGTGTCGATATTTTTCAAGAAATCGAGAGGAACAGGCACGTTATAGTTGAGAGACATGTGAGGTCTTAGGAAATTATAATGGGTGACGAATAGAGTGGTTAAAGCGATAGCGCCGTTGATAGAAGCGAATCCTACTGCTGGGCGAACATGAAATTTGTAGGTGCGATTAAGTCGTTCAATAAGTTGTTTAAATGGTCTGAATTCCTCAGATACTTTATCGAGGTTTTGAAGTCCGATAACTTGTTTTAGATTTAGTTGATGGTTGCCGTTTTCAGGTTTATTTAAGAAATGGACAGCGTCTTGATAGGAAGGATTACCGTCAGTAACAATAGTCATGGAATCTTTGGGGTCAGCAGTTCTGATAGATTCCTTGATAGCAATAGTGGCTGGAAGAGTGTCCCGAGAAGAGGCGATATGGTTAGCGGTAATTTTGAGGTTTTTAGAAGAGATAAAAAGAAAAGTGTAGGCGCGTTTACCTGATATTTTGATATAAGTTTCATCGCCTGCTAAGGTATTATCGACAGGACCTTTGAAAGCAAGATTAAAATTGTGACAATGATAAGCGGTCATTTCACAGTAATTAAGAACAGATTGGTATGAGAGTTTAAGTTTAAATACTTCGCGCAGTATATAAGCAGTTTTTCTAGCGGAAATAGCAAATGAGACATGGAAAGTAAGAATAAGGGCAAGAGTATTGAGGGAATTTCTTATCTGGGTAATCGGGGCGGTAGAATTAGGCGCAGAATGGACAAGTTGATGTTCAGAAAAATGATATTCTCTAAAAATATAATGGAGTTTGAATTCAAAAGGTTTGACTGAAAACAGCATCTTTTCAGAGAAGTTAAGTTTCTTTTTATTTGAAATATATAGAGAGCAATTTTTATTAAAACATTTATATACTGAGAAAGAGTCTCGTTCTTTGTAAAACATTAAAGGGGCGTCACAGTAGGGACAGAAATACTTACTGTGTTCCCGGTGTCTGATATTGACAGGAGATACGGAATTGCAGATCTTGCATTTAAGTTGGTCTCGTTTCTTACCGTTATTGTAGTATAGATACTGATAAGGAGCTTCACAAATACGACAGTGGGAATGCTCCGGAACACGATTGTTATTATTTTTGATGTTAACTGGTTTTAAGGGATGTCCGTGTTTGAGTTCAAATTCAGCAAGAAGTTCTTTGTGGTTTAATGTGAGGAGTTTTTTTTTGATTCAGTTAAAGGCGGAGCAGGATCCACGTAGAAATCACGATAGTTGGGATTTTTCTCTTTGAAATCATCTTTTGGTTTAATGTCAGATTGGTTATTAAGAACAGCAGAAAGTTCTTTAACAATAAACTCAATTTGTTCTTTATTGAACTTGGAACAAATCCAGAGAACAAAACGGGGCATTTTATCCATAATAGCACCTCTGTTTTTAAGATTATTTAATTATACAAAAACAGGGGAAATAAAGAAACCCCTTTACGCATTTTTCCCTATCGGGAAAATCGTCCCCAACGGGGACTATGCGTGCCTAAACGATAAATCGTTTAGGGTTACATTAAAACAGTGATTTTGCTTAAAAGAGGGGGTACAGATAAAAATAAGGATTTACCGAGAGAAAAAAGAAAAAATATATAAATATTTTTGACAGAACCGAAAAAGGGGGAGAGATTCTCGCAATGACAAAATGAGTGAGATTCTTCGTCCCGATTTTATCGGAGCTCAGAATGACAGATGAGAAAGCGAGTGACGACTTTAGAGTTGTTGCTGAATTCGTAGAAATTTTGGTTCAATAAAACGGAGCGTATATGCTGTGTAATATTTGCAAGAAGAACGATGCCACGATATTTTTTAAAGGTATATTTGATAACCAGGTTGTTAAGATAAATTTATGCGAGGAATGTGCAAAGAAGAAGGGTATAGAGTTCAAACCCGAATTATCATTACCCGAGATTATAGCTACACTGAGCGATCTGGGTTTACCGATTGTAACAGAAAATAAAAAAACAGTTAAATGTAAATCCTGCGGTTTAGCATATACTGAGTTTAAGGAAAGAGGGAGATTGGGTTGTGCCGATTGTTATAACACTTTTGAATCATACCTGGCACCGCTAATAGAGAGAATCCACGGGAAAAGTAAACATACGGGTAAGAAAACCGCCCCGACAACTCTTGAATCAACAGGATATGAGAAAGAGGGGTTATCCCAGCAAATCAGTTTATTAAAGAAGCAGCTCAATGAAGCGGTTAAATCAGAAGAATACGAAAAAGCAGCGGAGCTAAGAGACAAAATCAGGGAACTGGAGAAGAAACAGTGATATTAGGCGCCCTTGCTAAACAGGAGATAAATTGGCTTAAATCCAATCCGCCAGCGGCAGATAATGTTCAGGAAGATGGAATTGTCATGTCTTCCCGGGTGAGGTTGGCGAGAAATCTCAGTAATCAACCGTTTCCATTGAGAGCAGACAGAATATTGCAATTATCAACAATGGATAAGGTGGTATCCGCTGTCCAATCAATAAATCTTTTGTCAAATGCTTATGTCCATAAACTGAATGACCTTGATAAAATTGACCGTCTGTTGTTGATGGAACGTCATTTAATTTCACACGAACATGCATCTAATATAAATGGTGGGCCCGGACTCGTATTCACCAGAGACGAGACGATAAGCATTATGGTAAACGAAGAAGACCATTTGCGTATGCAGGTGATTACCCCGGGACTTTCACCAAAGATTGCCTGGAAAACATTGAATGAAATAGATGATGGATTAAATGAAAAGCTCAAATTTGCATTTCATCCCAGGTGGGGATATCTCACTGCCTGTCCAACGAATATTGGTACAGGAATGCGTGTTTCCTGTTTGATGCATTTACCCGGACTTGTTATAACAAATGAGATAGAGCGTCTATTTAATGGATTGACACGGGTTGGACTTACAGCCAGAGGATTTTATGGAGAGGGGACCAAGCCATTGGGTGATATTTTTCAGATATCCAATGCTGTAACTCTGGGTAAAAATGAGGAGAGCATAATTGACGATTTGGGAAAAGTTGTCAATAGCATTATTAGATATGAAAAGGGAGCAAGACAGAAATTGCTAAAAGACAGTCTCAAAGAAAAAGTTGAAGATAATATATATCGCTCATACGGTATACTTTCTTTTGCCAAATCAATTGAGACCGAAGAAGCAATCCAGCACATTTCAAAATTGAAACTCGGGCTTTCACTGAAAATGAAATTAGCGGTTAAACTTGATAGTATTGACCAGTTGATTTTTACCATCCAGCCGGCACATTTACAGGAGATAGTCGGCCGCGAACTTACTGCTGAACAGCGGGATGCGACCCGTGCCGAACTAATCCGCAAAAGTTTAATAAATTGACTATTCTTTATTAAATTTATAAAATAAATTTATAGCATAGGAATTTCCTTTTTAATGGAATTAAGGCTTTAGCCTTTTATAAATTAGATAATCCTGCGGATAAAACCCTAAAGGGTGAATTCCTAAGTTCTATAATGGCTGCGTAGCTCAATGGTAGAGCGGCGGTTTCATAAGCCGTATGTTGGAGGTTCGAATCCTCTCGCAGCCATTTCAATTAGAACGTTTAATATTAACCATAGTGAAACATGTAATATTTCTAACATCCCTTTTTCTCTTTCAATCAATACATTCCGTTTCATCTATTGCCTCACAAAAAGAAAAAATCAAGGTCATATATGAATCAAATTTTATTACAAATATTTCAATAGTGAGAAATAAAGTTGATTATATTGCATTAAGAGATATTGCTGATATGTGTTCCGGACAACTTTTCTGGCACAGAGTTTCAAAAAAGGCAGAAGTGAAAATTAATAATCAATCCATGTTTTTCTTTTATGGTTCAAAAAAGGCATACCTGAATAACAAAAAAATATCTCTTGAATATTCAACGCTCTTCATCTCAAACCGTATCTATATCCCCTTTAGTTTCCTGTTTACTGAAGATTTTTCAAAAGCCAGTGGTCTGGAGGTGAGTTACGATAAGGATGAACTTATACTTACTTTTGAAAAACGGGTGAATGTGCTGGAGCCGAGAATATACAATGGACCGGATTTGACCAAAATAAAATTAGAATTAACAGAAACCCTGGCATACGAATTAGAAAAAACAGGGGAAAAAGAGTATTTAATAACTTTCTATAGAGGGAAAACAATATCAAGCAGGGTTGATTTTGATGATGGTCCGGTTAGAAGTGTAAGCATGGAGAATGATTCCACTAAAGCAACATGCAGAATAATCATTGCCGAAGAGAATTTGGAAATAGAGCATAAGTTGGAGAAAAATCAATTATCTATTTTTATTCATTCTGAAAAAGAGGGTGAATATGAGGAAGAAATCGTTGAAGATACAGGTACGGAAATCAGTCCCGCGGTTATTCCAAGCACTGTAATATCAACAGGTGCGGTATCAGGAAAATTTAATATTGTTATTGACCCGGGACACGGAGGCGAGGACCCGGGATGTATAGGATATAATGGCACAAAAGAAAAGGTGCTTACATTAAAGATATCAGAAGGACTGGCGAAATTACTCAGGGAAGATGGGCATGAGGTTTTTCTTACTCGTACTGACGATACTTTTATCCCCCTGGTGGAGAGAACAAATTTTGCAAATAAAAAAAATGCTGATATATTTATCTCAATACACTGTAATTCAAGTTTGAAAAAGACATCGGAAGGGTTTGAGATATATTTCCTTTCAGAAAAAGCAAGCGACCCTGAAGCAGAAGCAACCGCTGCACTTGAAAACTCGGTTATAAAACTTGAAGGTAAACCGACCAAGAAACAAAAGACATTGCAGGAATTGTTATGGTCTATGGTTGTAAATGAATTTATAAATGATTCATCTGAACTGTGTTCTTTCATTACAGAGGGGGTTATAAAAAGAACGATGGTTGAAAACCGTGGAATTAAACAGGCAGGATTTTATGTCCTCAGGGGTGCGCAGATGCCAGCAGTATTGGTTGAATGCGGTTTCCTCTCAAACCCAAAAGAGGAAGCAAAACTGCGGTCAAAAACATTCCAGAACAAAGTAATAGACGGCATATATTCAGGAATAAAAGAATATGAAACATGGAAAACCTCAAAATAACAGGAGATAATATGAAGGGAAGTAATTTACCCATAGGAGTCTTTGACTCAGGCATAGGCGGATTGACTGTGGTAGAAGAAATAATTAAAGTATTACCGCACGAATCACTTGTATATTTTGGTGACACTGCACGATTGCCCTATGGAACAAAATCAAAAGACGTCGTGACAAAATATTCCATACAGATTTCTAATTTTCTTATAAAGAAAAGAGTAAAAATTATTGTAGTTGCATGCAATACTTCAAGTTCCAATGCGTTACCTGAACTCCGCAAAAGATTTAATGTACCTATTATAGGTGTGATTGAACCGGCGGTCAAACAGGCATTGAAAGTAACAAAATCAGGCAGGATAGGCGTGATTGGTACGGAAGCAACTATTAAGAGCAATGCATACCAGAATTTGTTGAGAAAATATTCGTCAAGAATCTCAGTTTATTCGCAGGCCTGTCCACTATTTGTGTCATTGGTTGAAGAGGGATGGATTAATAAACCCGTAACCCTGACAGTTGCTAAAGAATATCTATCGGGGTTGAAACGCGACAGAATAGATACATTAATTCTTGGCTGCACGCACTACCCGTTGATTAAAAATGTTATATCTGCTGTGCTGGGCAAAAACGTAGTAATTCTTGATTCGGCGAAAGCAACAGCAAATGAAGTCCAATCCCTGCTGGATAAGACTAAACTGAATTCCTTGAAATGTAATAAAGTAAAGTATGAATTCTATGTGAGTGATGCACCCGAGAAATTCATTAAATTAGGCAGGAAGTTCTTGAAAAAAGATATCCGGCATGTTAAAAAAATTGAATTACCGTTTTAGGGGGACAACAAGTATGTATGAAGTTACCGTAATCAGACATTTTTCCGGGGCACACAATTTGAGAAATTATAAAGGGAAATGCGAAGCGCTGCACGGGCACAACTGGAAAGTTGAAGTGACATTGAGAGGGGGAAAATTGAATAAAACAGGTATGCTGATGGATTTTACTCACTTAAAAAAGTTACTGGATAAAGTTCTTTCTAAAATTGACCACAAGTATTTAAACAAAACACCACCATTTGATAAACTCAACCCAACAGCTGAAAATATTGCTGAATACATATATAGACAAATAGCGAAATATTTCCGGGAAATTTACAAAGTAACTGTGTGGGAAAGCGATAATTCCTATGCCACTTATGCTGAATAAAATATGATAAATAAAGCTGTTGTGTTGTTATCGGGAGGGCTTGACTCAACGACAACACTCTACTATGCCAAAAAACAGAAATATGATTGTTATTGTTTGATATTTGATTACGGGCAGAGGCATAAAAAAGAGATAATATCGGCAAAAAAAATTGCAAAACTCAACAGCTGCCATTATTACATAATAAAATTCACTCTGCCCTGGCGCGGCAGTTCATTGATTGACGGCGGTTTGCAAATCCCTTTCCATAAAGCAAATCAAATTGGTAAAACCGGTGTCCCTTCCACTTATGTACCTGCAAGAAATACGATATTCATTTCTTTTGCACTTTCTTTAGCAGAGACAATTGGTGCAGAATCGATCTTCATAGGTGCAAATGCAATAGATTTTTCCGGCTATCCAGATTGCAGGCCCGAATATTATAGACAATTTAATAAATTAGTATCTACTGCCATACCCGGGAAGAAAATAAAAATACACACCCCATTGATTGACAAAACAAAGGCAGAAATAATAAGACTTGGAAAGAAACTAAATGTGCCTTTTGAATTGACCTGGTCGTGTTATTCAGGCGGGAGATTGCCCTGTGGCAAATGCGATTCCTGTATTTTAAGGTCAAAAGGTTTTCAGGAAGCAAATTCTTAAATTAGAGGACCTTAATCACTGCAATTTCGTTGCAGTCCGGAAAGAAAGGGCATTTAATACATTCTGCCCAGATTTTATGAGGCAATTCTTCCCTTGAGGTTTCCTTATATCCGAACTTTTTGAAGAATTTTGGTATGTAAGTCAGGGCAAAAACTCTCTTTACCCCGAGTTTTTTCGCCTCTTTATGGCATTGTTGAATAAGTTTCGTACCCAATCCTTTTTTACAGAACTTCGGCACAACTACCAGCGATTTAATTTCAGCGAGTTCGTCCCAGACAATATTCATTGCACAACAACCCGTCACTTTCCCGATGTGTTCAATGACATAGAAACACTGTATCTTGTCATATATTTCGTTCAATGACCTCATCAGCATAATTTTTTTTTCCGCGTATTGATTAATTATCTTCTGTATCTGAGACACATCGGTGACTTTCGCCTTTCTTAGTTTCAATTTTATTTTACCTCCCTGAAAGCTTTCAGATTTAATTCTATCAATTCCGGTTTATTCTCAAATGCTTTTTTAATTGCACCTACAGCACTTTCCGGGGAAATTATTTTTTTAAGTTTTACATATGCTCCCAGCATAACAATGTTAGCACACCTTACATCACCCAATTTCTGTGCTATCTCTGAGGCGGGGATTGAAATACAGTGATTAGCTGGGACTTCTTTAATTACCTCCGTCCCCAAAGAATTTAAAATCAGATAACTGTCTTTTTGAACTTTACCAATAAATTTTGTCAGTGACTGCTGGTTCATTATAATAAACGTTGTCGGCCTTGTAACCACAGGAGAATTTATTTCTGCATCTGAAATCCTGACACTGCAGTTTGCCGTCCCGCCCCGTATTTCCGCGCCATAGGTCGGGTAATATGTAACAAACTTATCTTCTTCAACTGCAGACTGCGCAATAATTTTGCCTAAAAGCAGGATTCCCTGCCCGCCGGCACCTGCTATGAATATATCTTCAGAAACACTAACATTCTTTTTTGTCATACTGTTTTATCTTTGAATACACCTAAAGGAAATGTTTTTGTTACAACTTCTTCAACCCATTTACAGGACTCAATCGGTGTTTTACCCCAGTTAACAGGACACATTGATAAAACCTCTACCAATGAAAAACCTCTTTTATCTATCTGGTTCTGAAAAGATTTTTTTATTGATTTCTTTGCTCTTATAACGTTTTTGGGATTATTAACGCTAACACGTTCTAAATAACATACACCCTCAGTTGAACTCAACAATTCACATATTTTTATCGGATATCCCTCATATTCCGGTCTGCGGCCGAATGGAGTCGTGGCGGTTTTTTGCCCTATCACCGTGGTCGGTGCCATCTGACCACCTGTCATACCATAAGTTGTATTATTAACAAATATTACTGTTATGTTCTCTCCGCGGGTTGCTGCGTGGACTATCTCTGCAGTGCCAATCGCCGCTAAATCGCCGTCACCCTGATATGTAAATACTATTCTGTCAGGTAAAACCCGTTTTATGCCGGTGGCAACCGCAGGCGGTCTGCCGTGTGCTGCTTCCGTCACATCAAAATTGAAATAGTCATATGCAAAGACAGCACAACCTACAGGCGCTATTCCAATGGTTATCTCCCGAACATTCAGTTCATCAATAACCTCTGCTACTAACCTGTGGATTATACCGTGACCGCAACCGGCACAATACAGGTGCCTGGCTGGTTTTAAACTATCCGGTCTTTTAAGTATTTTTGTCATTTGATTTTTGAAAATATCTCATCCTGGTTGACGATTGAACCGCCGGGTCTGCCTAAAAATTCCACCTTGCATTTATCGCCCACTGCAATCTTTACATCTTCAACCATTTGCCCGAGGTTCATCTCCACTACCAGAATTTTCTTTGTTTTTTTCGCAAGTTTCTCTATGGTCTTATACGGAAAGGGCCATAGAGTAAGCGGCCTTATCAAACCAACTTTTTTACCCTTTTCCCGTGCAATATTCATTGCGCCTTTACAAACTCTTGATGCTACACCAAAAGCAATAAGTATAACATCTAATTTTTTTACTGAATTTGTATTTATAGTTTCCACGCGGATTTCAGTATCTGTAATTTTGTCATATTTCTTTTTCAATTTCCAGTTTAACTCCTCTAACTCTCCTTCATTCATCAGGAGTGACCTTATTTTCCGCGGTTCTCTACCTTTACATCCATCCAGTACCCAGTCCTTTTTATATTTTTTAGCGGGTATCGGGGGACGGTCCGTCCGTTGCACCGGTTCCATCATCTGTCCGGTATAACCATCCATAAGTATCAGTACAGGATTGTGGTATTTTTCAGTAAGGTCAAATGATAAATAAGCAAAATCATAGACTTCCTGCACTGAAGCAGGGGCAAGCGTAATCATACGATAATCCCCGTGACCGCCGCCTTTTACCGCCTGGAAATAATCACCCTGCGAACCACTGATATTGCCGAGACCGGGTCCCCCGCGTTGAATGTTAGCAATAACACCGGGCAGTTCACAACCGCATAAATAGGATATGCCTTCCTGCTTGAGACTTATTCCGGGTGATGAAGAGGATGTCATAGCCCGCTTGCCGGTTATGGATACGCCAAACACCATGTTTATCGCTGCAATTTCACTCTCGGCTTGAATGAAAACTCTATTAAGTTCACGCATTCTTCTTGACATATGTACTGCGACTTCATTCTGCGGTGTGATTGGGTAACCAAAATATGCATCTAAACCGGCAGCAATTGCTCCTTCACACAATGCTACGTTCCCCTGCATTAATATCTTTTTCATTCAAGTAAAATCCTAAAGGATTAACTCCGGTTTCGGAATTAAGGCTTTAGCCTTTTATAATTTCTATTGTATAGTCCGGACACATTATATAACACATACCGCAGCTATTACAACTCTCTTCATTGATAAGTTCTGCGGGCCTGTATCCTGACATATTTAAAACTTCAGATAACTTCAGACATTTCTGCGGACAGTAAAACACGCAGAGTTCACAACCCTTACATCTTTCTTTATCTATTTTTGCCGACATATAATTAAACGTCCAGTTAAACAAAACTGAATTCTGGTTGAACTACCTTTAAAGTATTTTCAACTGAAAAATCATGTTCAAGATTGTATTTATCTAAAAGTTCCTCAATCCTGTAGTGCAACCTGTTACAATATTTTTCTTCAGGACTGATTCTGGCACTATACAGGAAACGATATTTTCCTATTAATGGTTTAAATCTGTCCGAAAGAATACTCTCATATCTCTGGCGCTGTTTATCTCGAAGGGTTAAACATCCCGACCACACATATTTAGCACCGTTGGATTTGACGGTTCTTATTAATTCTTCAAGACTCCCGTTATCCGCAGGATTATCTAATTTATCCGTTATATAAGGCAGAATGGGCATTATTGAACAACCGACAGTTATTCCGTTCTCGCTCAATTTATTCATTGCATTGATACGTTTTTTTGGTTCCGGCGCATTCGGTTCAAATACATCAACAATATTTTTATCCAGCGTGATAATTGAAAACGATACGAGGACGGTAACTCTTTTAGCTAAATCTTTTAATATATCCAGGTCCCTGGTGATAAGGTCGGATTTCGTAAATATATGTACGGAAAATTGATGACGATTTATTATATTCAATATTTCACGCGTTATCAAGTATTCCTTTTCTGCAGGCTGGTAAGGGTCTGCCGAAGAGCCTATGCATATCATACCCTGGGAAGTTTTTTCCAGTGCATAATTCAATAATGCCGGAGCATTGTCTTTTATCTTCACGGTATAAAACAGTTCATCCGGGGTTTTGTAAGGCAGATATTTTTCTGATTGGACATAGCAATACCTGCATCCATGCTCGCAACCCGTATATGGGTTCACTGTCCCGATAAAAGGGTCAACCCCTGCAGGTTTTGTCCTGTTCAGGATTGTTTTACAATTATAATTGATGTATTTTATCATTAATTTTTTCCTAATCCCCTAACATCCCCCTTTATTAAAGGGGGAATAAGGGGGATTGTACTATTGTGTCTGGAGTATCAATTCTTTTGCATGTTTGCGCGAAACAGCGGTAATTTCCTTACCGCTTAACATACGGGCAACCTCTTCAACTTTTTCGGATTCTGTGAGGCTGGAAATTACAGTATAGGTTCTTCCTGACCTGACTTCTTTTTCAACTTTAATATGTTTATCTGCAAAACATGCAATCTGTGCCAGGTGCGTTATACAAAATACCTGATGGTCTTTTGACAACTGTGCCAGCTTCTCACCAATCACCTGTCCCATAGGGCCGCCGACACCGGAATCAATTTCATCAAATATCATTATTGGTATATTATCAGCCCCGCCTAATACTGTCTTCAGAGCGAGCATTGTCCTGGACATTTCTCCGCCGGAAGCGATTTCTCTCAATGGTTTTAAATCTTCTCCTGCATTAGCCGAAAACAGGAATTCCACGTTGTCCCAACCAGTGGCAGTTATTTTAGGCATTCCTTCCTGTGCCATTCCCTTATCAATTTTTATCTTAAATCCTGCCTTCTCCATACCAAGTTCCTGTATTACCTTTTCAACTGACCCTTCAAGTTTTCCGGCAAATTTCCCTCTTTCAGAAGATAATTTTGCACATAAATCATTGAGTTTCTCTTCTACGGTTTTAGCTTTCTTCTCTAAGTCAATTATGTTTTCTTCGCTGTTGTGCAATTTATCCAGTTCGGATTTAATTTTATCACGATAGGAAAGTATATCGCTTACGGATTGCCCGTATTTCTTTTTCAGCCGGATTATTAAATCTTTCCGGTCAATAAATTTATCCAGTTCCTTCGGGTCAACGTCCATCCTTGAGCAGAATTTTTCAAGGTCACCCGCAATATCCTTCAGTCGCGAAATCATATTTTCCAGTTCAGCATGATTTGATTGAATGTTCCCTGTTATTCTGCCAATGTCCTCGTATATTCTCGCTACTTTATTCAGCCTGTCCAGTAAAGAATTGTCTTCCCTCAAGATATACTGACATGCCTCACTTGCCAGGTTTTTCAGTTTATCTGCATTTTTTAACTGGGGCAATATTCCTTCTATTTCTTCATCTTCATTTCTTTTCAACCCCACATCGTCTATTTCCTTCAACTGGAATTTGTAAAGATCAATTTTGTGTTCCCTCTCGCTCTTGTTCAGTTTCAACGAATTTATCTCCTCAAGAATACCCTGATATTCTCCGTATAGTTCACTCACTTCTGCCCTTATTGACGATAAACCGCTGTAGCGGTCAAGAAAGTTCAGTTGATTAATCGGTTTAAGTAAAACCTGATGGTCATACTGACCGTGTATATCAACCAGCATGTCTCCAATCTCTCTTAACAGGTTCAACGTAACCGGTTCATCATTGCAATAACATTTTGATTTCCCCGATGTATCCATCTCTCTGCGAATTATGAGCGTGTCGTTCCCCGCATCTATAATACCCTTTTCCTGTAAAACCTGCTTCAATTCAGAGTGCCCATTAATATCAAATACAGCGGATACCACTGATTTTTCTGCACCTTTACGAATGACTTCAGAGGAACAGCGTGAACCCAATATAATCTCAACAGATTCAATTATGATTGATTTGCCCGCACCCGTCTCACCGGTAAAAACATTCAGCCCGTCAGCCATCTCAAGTTTTAAAGATTCAATAATCGCGTAATTGTTTATCCTCAATTCCCTCAGCATTTTTTCAATCCCATTTCAGTTTATTCCGCAGGACGTCAAAATAACTCTTCCCGGTCCTGGTTATCAGATTGAATTTTTCTTTGGCTTCATTTATCAATATTTTCTGTCCGGGTCTCATAACAAAATTTCTCTGCCCGTCAAGCGAGAGCATTATGTCCTTATTGAATTTATATTTTGGTATTTCTATTAAAATACTTTTCTTACAGGGTACAACCAATGGTCTCTGAACAATGTTACAGGGACACAGGGGGGTAACCACAAATACCGGCGCCTGCGGATGGATAATCGGACCACCCGCTGAGAAAGAATACGCTGTCGTCCCTGTCGGTGTTGATACAATCAGACCATCACATAAATATTTAGTAACGAATTGAGCATCAACTTTTGCATTCAGTAAAATCACTCTTCCGGAAGCGCCTGAGCGGACGACACAGTCGTTCAGTGCCAGAAGATGCTTTTTTTCACCCGCTATTTCCACATCAAGCATTGTTCTCTTTTCAACTTTATACCTGCCTGCCAGTATATTTCCGAGGACTGAAAATATATCTTTTTGTTCAAACTCTGCCAGAAACCCCATTTTGCCAAAGTTTACGCCCAGAACAGGAAGATTAAAACCTGCCACCCGATGAGCAATTTTCAGTATTGTGCCGTCACCACCCAATGTTATACATAAATCCACTGTTGGAAATTTAGTTAACGACGTTGAACATACCAGGACATGTTTTTTCTTACCCGTCAAATATTTCTTCAACAACCGGCTTTCCATAACTGCTTCCGGTTTTTCAGGATTATAGATAATTAGAATCTTTGATATCATATCCTTCTCCCGACTGCCTCTGCAACCGGTTTTAATTCTAACATAAGTTTTTCAAACTGCTCAAACAACAAACTCTGCGGCCCGTCTGACAATGCCTCTTCCGGGTTGGGGTGGACTTCAATTAAAAGTCCGTCACAGCCTGCAGCAACGGCAGCTTTCGCCATCGTCGGTATATGTTCTCTCACACCGACACCGTGACTCGGGTCCACTATTACCGGTAAATGGCTGTATTTTTTCACAATAGGCACTGCGTTTAAATCAAGTGTGTATCTCGTTGAATCTTCAAATGTTCTTATACCCCGTTCACAAAGTATTATATCATAATTACCCTGGGATAGAATATATTCTGCTGACATTAACCATTCTTTAACTGTCGTCGCCATACCGCGTTTTAATAGCACAGGCTTTTTGTTTCTACCCACTTCCTTTAATAAGTCATAGTTCTGTATGTTCCGGGTGCCAATCTGTAAAACATCAGCATATTTTGAAACAACTTCTACCTGGTCCGGAGCCATTACTTCCGTGACAACAACCAGTCCGGATTCCTTCCCCGACTCAGCAAGATATTTCAAACCCTCCTCGCCCAGCCCCTGGAAACTGTAAGGCGATGTCCTCGGCTTGAATGCACCGCCGCGCAATACTTTTGCACCGGCACGTTTCACAAATTTTGCAATTTTGATTAATAACTCTCTATTTTCCACAGCACAGGGCCCAGCCATAACGACTATTTCCTTAGCACCTACTTGGACGCCATTCCCGACATTTACAACTGTTGATTCTTCCTTAAATTCACGACTTGCAAGTTTAAACGGTTTTTCTATATCTGTCACCGATTCAATACCGGGCATTGATTCAAATACTTCCCGGTATCTTTCTGCCAGTTCGCCAATCATTCCAACAATCGTCTTTTTGACGCCTTTTGAAATATGAGGCGTAAAACCTAACTCCTTGATTTTATCCAAGATATGATTGTACTCTTTTTCTGCAACACCTTTCTTCAATATCAGAATCATTTGTGTTTCTCCCTAAGCAAATAATGTGCCTTGGGCTTGGGCGATGATTTGGTCACGAAGTCCTCGACATAAAGGAATCAGTGCTTCAAAACCTAATCCTTGATTGCTCTTGAACAATCCTTCTGACAACAACAGATACTCCCATTCCTGAGGTTGTTCAAATTCAGATGGAGAAGAAACTGTTGAAGCTTGTTCACACCAAGCCATCGCTGCCCGCACCTTTACTGCAACATTTTTACTTTCTAAATCCTTATCTGCTTTTGTTTCTACCAAATACATTTTGTCTCTTGTTTTTACAATAAAGTCCACTTCATAATTCCTTAAGATACCCGTATGGTCACGGTAGGTTATTTTTAATCTGTGTCGTCTATCCAGCTTAGCATAAGAAAGAACTTCTGCTGAAGGATTAAGTACATTAAGCATGAAATCCCGTTCAAAACCGCCACCTTTTATTTGATATCCAATTCGGGGATAGATACTTTTATCTGTTTCAACAGATTTACTTTCTCTCATCATCAGTCTCGGAACTTCGGATAGATTTCCCCATATTCCTTTTATTTCATATTTATACCCTTCAATTAATTTTATAATTGCCTTATGAATAACCTGAACTACATGGTCAAATACAAGAACGTAATTCAAAACAGAATAATTTTCCTGTTTTGTGAAATCGATTGATTCTCCAAAACAATATTCCGAAACATAGTCATCTATAAGCCGAGCGATCTCCGCTTGTTTAGCAGTTAAGATGGATTCATTGCCTCGTGTCGCTACTGCTCTGGATGCCTGCCTTAAGAAATGTGAATAGTCAAAATATTCATTGTCTAATTTCCATGTCTTTGTCTTCTTGCCAGTTTCAACATGAGTCTCCTGGACAGTTAATTTGGAAAGCCAATTTTTCAGTTGATTGAAATCACCACTGTATTTAGAAAGGTCGGTTATGTCTATCTGGGAAAGTTCCGGCATTCGTCCTTCATCAAAAACCTGAATCGGCCATGCAATATCATAATCCTTAATTCTCTCCATTATTGCATCTACTGGGATTATATCGCCAGTAGAAGTCGTCCCGCTCGTATCACCACCGCCGATAATAAATCCTTCCTGTTTAAGGCTTTCATAGAAAGCACGGAATCTGGGATGTTCAACTACAAACAGAAAATCAAGTGAATTTGACGGTGTTTTATTTCTCCTAATTTCAGAGTATGCCTCTCTTTTGGCTTCCCGCAACTCTGGATAACAATATGCAGGGAACATTAATCTTAAACCTCTACCTACAATCTGCTCTAAAAGAAGGTCCGCTTCAGTTGCTCTTAATACTACGACGACACAGATATTATTTTTATCAAATCCTTCTCTCAGCATTAGAACAGAAATAACCACTCTCAAAGGGTCATCGCCTACATCAATCTTATCTAATCTTTTTCTGGCATTCTCAAGAGTAGTTCCATGTTTTACTTCGGTAAGGTCAGAATGTATTACCATTACTTGATTATCATTATAATAATTACCATTTTCATCGGTTAAAGTGGCAAAATGGTCTCTTGTTAAATCTGCAACTTTTGTATCTTCACAAAGCACCATCATTACAGGTTTTTTCTCAAGCCCTTTCTGTTTGAACTCAGAAGCCAATTGTTCCATCTTCAACCGACCAATTTCTAAAAGAAGTTTCTGACCAGCAGAAAGAGATTTTATTTCACCACGTCTATGCCCGCCTTCGGGATCATATCTTTCTGCTCTGAAGTCAAGGTCATCCAATGATTCTCCACCCATGGACTGTCTCTCTTCCAGAAAAAGTTGTTTCACCAACATATCCTGCATTGCGCTGACAAGGTCGTAATCATAAACAATGTGAGGGAAGTATTCTCGCTTTTCTCCACTTCCATAGAAAGGAGTGGCTGAATAATCTATCTGAAAGAAGGAACCAAATTTCTTGCCGTGGCTTTTTTTAAATCTGTCATAAAGGATATTCATAAACTGACGCCAGACCAACTCTTCGCCGGTAGCACTCTCTTTTCCATGAACATGATGTGCTTCATCATTCATTATAACCAAATCAGGATATTGTGAAAGAAAATCAAGAATTATTTCTCCGCGCGGCATCTCCTCAACATCTTCGCCTGTGTATTGAGCCCAGAGATTTTGAACGCCGCTCTTAAGCCGGAATTGCTGCCAGTTTGTAATAAAAACAAAAGGTCCGTCAGGTGGTGTGGTATTCGGCTTAACATCGTCTGGCTCAAGTATCTCAAGATGGAATCTATCTTTCCAGTGTGTCCCATCTGGTATAAATAAAGATTTTTTATAATCAGAAGTTTCTGGATTTCTATTCCCGGTCTTAATATCTCGTTTACCCTTAAATGAATCAAGCAAACGATTTAATACTTCATGTCCAGGTGTTACCACTAAGAAACGACAAGAGTAATCACCTTCCTCTTCGTTTATCTTATTAAAGTACTGCCAGATAAGCAGAGCTGCCAGCACCCATGTTTTACCTGAACCTGTTGCCATCTTTACTGCGTATTTTGAAAAAGGGATGGATTCAACTTCTTGTTTTAATGGAAGATGCTGAAAAATTGCTTCTGGCGATACTCTTTCAAAAAGTTCCGGTAAAGTTTTTGATTTCAATATTTCATTGCAATAGATAATGGTTTCAATTGCTCGTCTCTGGCAATCATAAAATCGTTCCTCAACATCCTCGCCTCGTTGAAACCAGTAATTGAAAAGCTCAAGCGTTGTTTGTGTCCCACCGGGCCAGCCCTGGTCAATCCATGACTGAACTTCTCCTTCAAGTGCCTTTGCTAAATACATCTGTGAAAATGCTTCGTTATTATTCTTTTTAACCATATTGTATCATAACCAATAGAAATGCGACACTAAATCACTAATTCCTCTTCTATTTTAATTGAAAATTGTTCACTCGGTCTTATGTCTAACCAGTTGAGAATTGCTAAATTTATAATAGTTTTAGCCACTTCAACTTCATTATAATGTGGGCGAGCTTTCTTTTTCCACTTCATTACTTCATCCAGTAATTCTTTTTCAGTTGGCTTGTCTCCCGAATCTGACTTCATTGTCTGTCTGGCAAAATGAACCGTTGCCACAAGTTCTATCTGCGTGGTATTTTTTAAGCGACAAAATAGATCAATTAACTTTTCTATGATATCTTCATCGTGTTTAATCTCGTCTTGATAGGTCTTTTTCGCATCTTTGAAAGTTGAACCAACTTTTATATTAAATATACGGTCAAAAGATTCTTCTTTGACTAAACCGTTATTTACCAGTTTTGTAAGTTTATCCTTTAACTGTGGCGCAAATGGCCCGAAACTTGCTCGGCGATATTCCAACCCAGTTTTTAATCCCAAAACTGTTCCAAAATAGGCAAGCTTTTGAAAGGCAACCCGTCCAATAGGACAGTGATATGGTATTTGTTCCAAACGGTTCAATGCTTCTACAAGAGTAATATAACCTGGTTCAATATCAGATGGTCGTGCTTTACCTGCCTGTTCTAATTGAGCAGAAATCGGCATTTCAAGAAATTCTTGAGTTAATTCAGCATTGGGTGTGCCGGGGGGCGCATAAAGTTCAACCGGTATATCTAATTTTGCTAAATGACGATATAATGTTCTCCCAACTATTTTCCAGTCTAATTGTCCTAATCCACACCCAATTGGTGGCATAGCCAGAGAAGTAATAGCCCATTCTTGATAATGTTGTGCAAGATAATTCAGCCCATTCTCAATATCTTTTATATTTGATACCGAACGCCAGTGCTCTTTCGTTGGAAACAACAATATCCAGGGTTGTATCAATGGTTTATAAAGATAAGGTTTACCCATTTTTATCTCATTTCTCTTACAACGGTTTTCATAATCTTTGAACATATCAGGGAATCTTTTCTTAAATTCTAATGCTAATCCTTTCCCCATTATACCAACACAATTGACCGTATTTACTAATGTCTGCGACTTGGATTTGAATATGTCCCCGATTAGAACTTTTACATTTTTCATTGACAACCTCCTGCTATTGAAAAAATAAATCAGAATTAATAAAAATCTTATCAGTACAAAGTGAATCAGTCAATAAACTTTTCGCTTTTCTCAAACTCTCATCGCAGGATACATAAACTCCAGCGATAAAATTTTTTGGCACACAATTGGGTATCAACACTTCTGCACAAATAGCGGATTTCTTCTCAAACTGAACGAAAGGATTAGTGTCAGTCCAATATCTCGCAAAAATTTGATCATTCTTAAGTTTAGCCAATCCTGATTTGACAGAATAAAAGCAAACATAATCAGCAGAAGCATTGTGATCTGAAATAATTACTCCATCTACATCTAACACTGACGAATCCACCTGAACAACTGCTAATTCCTTATGTTTTTCGTTGTCAACTATAGCACGCATCATCGGATTACGTGCATTAAAATATAGATTAGCATAACAATGCAATTTCTTGCCACCGGGGATAACTACTTTAGCACGACGTTCCTGAACTTCAGTATTAGCAACTGATTTATGTTGCGTCTTTTTAGATTTTTCGTGACACAAAATTCCGTTCTTTAAGACTGACACTAAGTTGTCAATATGAGTAATGTAATACAATTCTTTAATATCCTCTTTTTTCATTATTCTAATTCTAACACTGCACCTGCATCATTGCCAAAAATGTCCACTACACGCACAGCAATGGTTCGTTTCTTTTTCTTATCTAAAGTCTCCATTGCTTCAATCGGCACTGTTTTTGACTTTTTACCATTTCCTCTGAAGGCCTGCCACTGACTTTTGAAAGTGCAGCCATCGTAATCCCAGTCAATTGCCCAATAATCTATTAAAACAGCAAAATTATCTTTTGCGAGCTTCATTAATGCATTATAAGTTTCCTGCTCTTTGCCAGATGAATGACTAACGGGAATGTCCATCAAGACATATCGTTTAATTGCTATCTCTATTTGAATTTTATCTGGTTCCCCGATTGCGCTGGGACAAGCTTTTATTTTTGGTTTATCAAGACGCAGATAAGGTCTTTCATAAAATTGGACTTTATCCGCAAGTGCTTCTATATCCTCTTCTGTTTTTGCCTTCTTTAGATAATCATAAATGTCTGGCGGAATATCTCTGCTTTCAATCTGGACTTTCAATTTATCTTTCAAGGCATTTTTTCTCGATTCTAATGCCTGATGATAGTTGTATTCATAATCCCACCCGAGAATTACCAAACGTTTATAACCCCTGCCATCCAATTTCTGCGACTGAACAGCAAGTTCTTCTGCCTTCTTTGCTGTGATAGGTCTATCAGGATAACCGACATAGACGAGTTCTTCGGTATCATCAACCTTACGAACACCAAGACCACTGGTTTTATCTCTCGGTGTTGCACCATAAAGTTTTAGAATAAGAACCTGCATCTCCCAGATTCTGCCACCGGTGAGATAAATCATCTCTCTCTGGTAATTGCCGATATTTTCTATAAGGAAAGGCTTTGCCTGTTGTTCCACGAGCCGGGCACGGGTTACCTGAATGCCGACTTTCCCGAGTTCACAGCCAATCCAGCTACAATTTTCTTCTTCAGCTGCGACTAAAGTCGTGCCTGAACCTACAAAGAAATCCGCTATAAGACTTCCTTTTCCGCACGATGTTTTTATTATCCTTTTAATAAGGTCTTTAGGCTTTTGAGTTTGAAAATTAACTCGTTCACCCGCAGTAGGCCCTATAAAATTAATATCATCCCATACATCATGCATAGGAACACCTATGTTTTCTTTTTCTCTTTTTAGGTAATTTCCTTTCTCGTCTTTTAATCTTACAAGCTTTCCATCTACAAATCCTCTTACCGTATCTTCTATCCATTCTGGATTCGCATAATTTTGATATTGAGGAGTAAAGAGATATTTTTCTGTTTTAGAATAATAAAGAATAATATCGTGCATTTTTTGGAAAGTTTTCGAGACATTGCTCCATCGTTTATAATGCCAAATTATTTCATTGATAAAATTATCTTTACCGAATATCTCATCCAGTATAATTCTTATGTATGAATTTGCATGCCAGTCGCAATGAACATAAATACTTCCGTCTTCTGCAAGTAACCGTTTCATCAATTGCAATCTCGGGTAAAGCATATCAAGGTAAGAATCAGTTCCGCCAGTCCATGTATCTTTATAAGCAAGCCGTTCAATTACTGATGGTTCTTTTGTAAATTCTATACCCTCACCCTCCCCCCTCCCAGAGGTAGAGGGATTAATTGTCATTTTGTGAGAATAATCAGCCTTGCTATCAAATGGCGGGTCAATGTAAATCAAATTTATCTTACCCTCATACCCTTGAGCAAGAAGCGCCTGCATTGCTAAAAGATTATCACCCCAGATAAGACGGTTCATTTTCTGTTTATCAATATCTTGCTCACCCAATAAACCGTCCCGGAAAGATAAAGGAAGTTGTCCTGCATGCTTTGGGTTTGGAATAACAACTTCTGCTGTCTGGAATTCTATATCCTTAGGATTAGGAGCCCGTCTAGGTTTTGTATCCCAGACCAATCTTGCCGAATCTTTTTTCCTATGTGTATTATTACTATTAGCCATGCTTATATCCTACAGCAATATTTTTTTAAGTGCGCTTATAAAAATACTGTTCTCTTCTGTCAAACCTATTGTCACGCGTATATGGTTGGGGAAACCATATTCATCCATTGCACGGACTATTACCCCCTTCTTCAACAACTCCTGAAAAACTTCCTGACCTGTTTTAATAGAGACATCAATAAGAATGAAGTTCGCTGCAGATTGAATATAATTCAATTTAAGTTTAGTAATCTCAGAGTAAAGGTATTTCTTTTCTTTCTCTACAAGCCTGACGGATTCTCTAATCTGCGCATTATCCGACAACGCTTCTAATGCAGCAATCTGTGCTAAGAGGTTTATATTAAACGGCGGCCTGATACGGTCTAAATAGGAAATAACTTCAGGAGCTGCAATACCGTAACCTGCACGCAGTCCAGCCAGACTGTGTATTTTTGAAAATGTCCGCAAAATCACAATATTGGGATATTTCTCTAATAATAAAATTGTCTCGGGATAATTTTTCTGAACACGCGCATACTCATAGTATGCTTCATCAAATACCACCAGAGGGTTCAGTCTGTTAGATTCAATATAAACAAAAAATTCCCTCACTTCCTCAACAGTGTTGTATGTGCCTGTTGGATTATTGGGATTGGCAATAAACACTACTTTGGTATTACCATTAACCGCTTTTGCCATCGCTTTTAAGTCATGCGTGAAATTCTTCATCGGAACCGATACGACTTTACATCCCATCAGTTCACCTGCCATTTTATACCTGATAAACGCATGTTCGCTCACCACTATCTCGTCTTCCTGGTTAAGAAAAGTCTTACCTATAAGTTCAATTATCTCATCCGTGCCCGACCCCATTATAATGTTTTCTGTTTTCAGGTCATGCTTCTTTGCTATTGCTTTACGCAAAATGTAACTTGAACTATCCGGGTAACGGTTTATTCCGTCTAAAGATTTTTTTAATGTTTGAATGACTTTTTTTGATACTCCTATGGAGTTCTCATTGGATGCAAGTTTAATAACTTTACCTTTAATACCCAGTTCCCGCTTCACTTCGTCTATGGGTTTACCAGATACATAAGGCACAAAATTCATAACTTCTTTCCTGACCATTTTTTTTATTTTATCTTCCACTTGAAAATCCTTTAAAAATCCCCTTTTTATTCCCCCTTTAATAAAGGGGGATCGAGGGGGATTTGAATTCTATTCTGCACGGGGATATGACCCGAGAACCTTTAAAAACGCACAATGTCTATTTAATTCCTTAAGTGCGGATTTCACATTTTTATCTTCTATATGTCCCAGAAAATCTATAAAGAAAACATATTCCCAGGCTTTCTTTCTTGTCGGTCTTGACTCAATCTTTGTCAGGTTTACCTTGTTCTTTTTAAACGGGACAAGCATGTCATATAATGCACCTATATGGTCTTTTACCGAAAACACTATTGAGGTCTTATCCTGCCCTGACCTTTTTGAAGTAGTCCTGCCTATAACCAGAAACCTCGCTTTCTTTGCCAACCGGGCAGTTGATGAAGATTCTATAATCCGAACCTCTGGTAAATTTATCTCATTACAGATTAACATAGCTGATTCCATAAACATATCAAGCGTATGGTTTATTACTCCTTCAGTAGAATTCTCAATCGGAACAACACCGTAATCAACCCTCTGCTTTTCAACTTCAGAAAATACATCCGCTATACTATTTGCAGATATAAAATCCGTATATCTCCCAAAATTTTTAATTGCTGCAAGATGTGTAAATGTGGCCTCGGGACCTAAATATGCAATACGCAAACGCCTCTGCAAACTTCTACAGGAATTTAATATTTCCTGATATATCGCTTCAACATTTTCCCTGGACAGAGGTCCTTTATTCATTGTGTTTATGTTTGTAATTACTTTTTTCTCGCGATGAGGCAAATAATACTCTCCGCCATACGACTCTTTAATTTTTGCTATATCCAGGGCATAATCTGCCCTGGCATTGAGTAAGTTCAATATTTTTTTATCCACAACATCAATTTTTTTACGGATACCTGATAATTTTTGCATATTATTCCTCTTCAAAGGCAAATACTGTGAATACATAAAGTTCGGTTTTGGCGGCATCCCGCCATGCCTCCGGATTCAATCCTGCCTTCTGTGAACACAATTCTGACAGAAAATCTTCTTTATTTGTAAAATGTTCCCATACCTGCGGCAGGAAAAGCCCGCTCCTCAAACCCTCCCTGACAATAACACCATGCACTCTGGGTTTTATTTCATCAGCAGACCGGACACGGGTCAAAGGTGACAGCACGGAAATTTCTATTTTTATATCTTTTAACTCTTTTTCAGACACGGGACTAAACCTGGGGTCATCAACCGCGGCAGATATTGCTCTCTGCTGAACTGCCTGATACAGAGGTCCCTCAGGCGTAATGCTGCCGATACACCCTTTGAGCTGTCCCTTTATCGTCAAAGTTACAAAAACAGCGGAGGGCGTCATTAATTCAGGGTCATCTGTTTCATAGTGTAGTGTCTTTTTGGTTTTTAAGTATTTTTCAATAGTATCTCTTGCTAATTTAAGTAAAATCTTCTGGTTCTTCTCTGAAACGGAAAAACTTGCCATTTTGCCTCCCACTGCTCTCACTCCTTTTGTTTTTACAAATACCGCCGAGCCGTATCCTACAACCCTGGATTTATCACCATAGGGAGCGGGGATATCGCCTGAATTAGCATGTTTAAGTATCTGGACCTTATCCGCACCTTCTGCTTTAGCAAATAATATTGCTGTCCCCACGCCTCCGCTTGCACACATAGGAGTTTCCAGAGTAATATTTTTCTCTTCAAGTTTACTAAGGCAGGAAAATAATTCATTCAGGTTAAATTTCTCCAAAGATTTTGATGTCTCGTTCCAGATTTTGTTTTCATCTTTATATGTCGGATAATGCGATAAATCAGTACTGGCAATGAGTATAACCTTTTTGTTAACCGATGCTTTTAATATTGCATCCGCCAGAATTGCACAGCTGGCAGGCGAGGGCGTACCAAAAAGTATGGGCACAATCTTAAAATCTTTTTTAATAACCTGCAGGAAAGGCAGTTGCACCTCAATTGAATGTTCCTCCTTATGCATTTGCGGAGCATCAACAATATCTTTATTTGCAGACATTATATCTCTGACCATTTCCCTGTCAACAGGGACATCGCCCAACGGTGTCCGGAAAGCATCTACATCATATAAAAACGCTATCTTATCTATGTAGGGAACATCGTGCCCGATGATTACAACCGTATCAAAATCAGCTCCTTTGAGGGTTTTGTATGCATAGGCCGCTACCTGTCCGGAAAAAACATATCCTGCATGGGGAACCATTATTGCTACAGGAGTACCTTCAAGTTTTATCTCGGGAACATTGGCTAAAAACTGCTTGACAGCCGTTTCTAACTCCTTCGCATCACCAGGATAAAACTGCCCCGCTCTTGCCGGCTGGCGCACCCTCTTCGGCACTTCTTCCTGAGCATTACACCCAACCTGCCCAGACATAATTGCCAGCATAAAAACTAAAAAAAAGTATCTTTTCATTATTTTAATTCACTTATTGTTTCCAGTTTATTTTCAAACCTTGTCTATAAACTTCTATCATGTTTTTAACTCTTCTGTATTATTATCCAGGTCGCTTTCTTTACCTTGTGTTTTCATTGGCATCTGTTCAACTGGTTGAATTTCAGGTAATTCCTTATCTCCCGATGCTCCAAGTTCTTTGAATTTTTTAACACTTACCAACACCCTTCTTTCTAAAGACATAATCATTTTATTGAATGATACAGTCGCTTGTGATAAATAATTCCCTGTTTTATTTATGTGATCCAAAAACGGTTCAAAACGATCATAAATTTCTTTACCTAAATTAGCTATCTCTTGAGTATGTTTGGCAATCTGTTCCTGCCGCCAACCGAATGCTACAGCCCTAAGTAAAGCTACGAGAGTCGTAGGAGTTGCAATAATAACATGGTTTTCCATACCATCTTCGATTAAAGTATGGTCAATAGAAAGAGCAGCACTTAAAAACGATTCTCCCGGAATAAACATGACAACGAATTCAGGAGTTTTTTTAAATTGTTCCCAATATTTTTTGTTTGATAAATTTTTCATGTGATTCCGCAAGTGTTGAGCATGTTTATCTATAAGTGTTTTTCTCTGCCCATCATCTGTTACAGATGTTGCATCAATAAAATCATTAAGAGAACATTTGCTATCAACAACGATTTCCCGATTGGACGGGAGACGGACTATCATATCTGGTCTAAGAATCCCTTCATCCCCAGACACAGAAACCTGTTCAGTAAAATCACAATATTCAGACATACCAGAAAGTTCTACAACTCTTCTAAGAGTAATTTCGCCCCAACGACCTCTTACCTCAGGCCTTCTCAAAGCTGTAACAAGATTTCCTGTTTCTTTTTGCAATTGTTGATTTGCGAAAAGAAGCGACTTAATCTGCGCATCCAAACTTCCGTAATCGGATGACCTTCTCTTTTCTAATTCGCTAACTTGTTGTTCATATCTTTTCAGCGCATCATCGAGACCCTTCACTGTATTTTTTATTGATTCTTCTTTTTCTCCGAATTCACCTTTTGCTTTGCCCAGAACAGTTTCTAAAGTCTCTTTTGCTAATTCAATGAAAGCTTTGTTATTACTCTTAAGGGACTCTCCCGATAATGCTTGGAAGGTTGTAGTCAATTTTTCTTCAGCCTTTTCCAGTAATTTTTTTTGTTCCCCAACATTACTCATAGATTCCTCGAGTCTTGTCTCGGCTGACGTTTTAACTTGTTCTATGCTAATAATTTCCTTTCTAAATTTCTCCAGCATCTCGTCCTTAGTAAATATCTGTTGACGAATTTCATTAAGCAATCTATCCAACGATTGTTTTTCTGTTTGCAACCCCACAATGAGATTATCTTTATTGCGATTCTTTACAGACATTAAAGCAAAACCGATTAAAAACCCTATCCCTATTGATAGTATTATACAAAAGACGACCAATATTGAATTCATTATAATCTTTCTCCAATGACTAAACCGATCCGGATTAACATTATTAATACCTCTCTCTCACAATTCGCATTTCCAACAGTTTCCGTTTCTCTTGTTCTATTTCAGATTCCAGAACTTCAGGACTGGGTAACTGCAGTTTATATTTTGAAGTAAATATTTTATTGTTCATTCCGCCAAGAGCATATTTTACAACAGTATTCTTTCTGTCTGAACAAAGAATCAGTCCTATCGGGTCGTTTTCTCCATGTAGTTTTTCCTTATCTTTCAGATAGTTCAGGTAAAGATTCATCTGTCCGGCATCTGCATGCGTAAACCCACCGATTTTCAAATCTATTGCTAAAAGACATTTTAAAATCCGGTGATAAAGGAGCAAATCAAGACGGTAATGGCTTCCCTCAAGCGTAATTCTTTTTTGCCGGGCGACAAAAGTGAACCCGACACCTAATTCAAGAAGGAAATATTCAAGGTGTTTAATTAGAGCCTCTTCTAATTGTGATTCTGAGTATTCATCTTTTAATCCAAGGAATTCAAGAATGTAAGGGTCTTTAATTTCATCTTCGGGTTTTAACTTGATAAGTTTTTCGTGTGCTTTTGAAATAACTACAAGTTTGTGTTTTGATAAAGCAGTACGTTCATAAAGCATTGACTGGATTTGTCTGTCAAGTTGTCTTACAGACCAGTTCCCCTTGATACATTCTGATTCATAAAATTCTCGCTTGAATGGTTCATCAAGCCGCATAAGTAAACAGTAATGTGACCAGGAGAGAAAAAAAATGGTTGATAGTGTCTGTAATATTTTAGACGGTGTCTGAATTATTGTTGATTTTGAAGATTGTTCAGACACTGTCTGAACAATTTGCTTAACAGGGTAAGTCAGAAAGAATTGTCGCATTAAACTTAAATTCACATATCCAAATCCTTTACCAAAGCGCTTGGTTAAATCAACAGATAACTTTTTAAGCAATGCTTCCCCATATTCTGCTCGTTCTTTACCTTTTTGTTCATATTCCACAATTCTTCTACCTATCATCCAGTAAGTAACCACCAATGCAGTATTCACATACTGCACTGCCATTTTACGTCCCTGTTCAATGAATGAAGTAAGTTCAGTAATGAGATGGGAGTAATCCTGTTTGTTGTTAATCCTTTTCATTTAAGGTTATATTACTTTTTTGTTTTTATCGTAGGAATTGAAATGGTCCAGCAGTTCTTTTTTCTTATCTTCATAACCTGGTCTGCCGAGCAGTGCATAGGTCAACTGTTTACCTAATTCCACACCCGGCTGGTCAAACGCATTTATGTCAAACAGTTCTCCTGCATATGCAGTGGCAAGTTCTAACATATAAATGAGCTGCCCTATGGAAGATTCATTTATTTCAGGTAATATAATGGAACAATTCGGTCTCCCCTGCTGGGTCAGTGCCAGTCTTGTTGCCTGTTCTTCTGATTTCAGAAGTTCATTTAAACTGTGTCCGCCTAAATAATGACTTTTATCCGCAGGATTATCTAATTTATCCGCAGGATTATCTAATTTATCAATTTTTGGTATCTTCACGGTATTCCTGAATTTCTCAACTGACAGGAATGTTATTATTTTATCATAGGGACCTTCTATATAAAGTTGCACCTGCGAATGCTGGTCAGTTGCACCTAAAGATTTTATAGGAGTAGGTCCGACATTAACAGTTTCGTTTTTCCTGTTTGTTTTCTTACCTAAACTTTCCGCCCACAACTGCCTGAACCAGTCCGCTATGCCGTATAAAGAATTTGAATACGGCATCATAACACTTGTTTTCTTGCCTTTCCAGTACAACAAATATTGCAGTGCGGAATACATCAATGCAGGATTTTTCTGAACATCATTACTTGAACATTTCTTATCCATCTCCTGTGCACCTGCAAGGAGTTTCATGATATTAATACCTGTCCATGCCGCTGAAACCAGTCCTACCGGCGATAAAACCGAAAATCTTCCGCCGACATTGGGTGGTACTACAAAATTAGCAATTGATTCACCGCTTTTTACAAGTTCACGCAAATAACCTTTTTCTTTATCAGTGGTAATGATTACATGGTCAGGATATTTTTTCCTACCGACTTTTTTTATCAGTTTATCCTTTATCACAAAAAAGTTCGCCAGGCATTCGGCAGTTGTCCCGGATTTGGATATGATATTTATCAGGGTCCGTTTCAGATTAACTGATTCCAGCAAATCGGACAGAAGGGTCGGGTCAACATTGTCCGGCACAAATAACCTCAGCCAGTTTTTTCGGGACTTCCTGTTCAATAAATTCCAGTATGTATGCCTCAATGATTGCTGTAATGCGGTGTTGCCAAGGGCAGAACCCCCTATGCCAATCACAATAAAATCGTCATATCTATTTTTATTTTTTACTGCAAACTGTCTTATCTTCTTTGCCTCGTCAACTTTATAAGGCAACTCCATAAAACCTAACTGCCCTGCAGACTTTTTATTTAATACTTCACTGTGTGTGGTCTGAAGTTTTGATTTCAAAGCTTCTATTTCTTCAGTAGAAATTCCTTCGTTACCAACGAATTCTTTTAAACAGTTTGAATAATCTAATTTTAACTGTTGGTCCATCTTTTTCCGCCTTTCTTCGGTACAAACAACTTCTGTTTCGGACGAATTAAATCAAAATCAGGTATAATTTCCTCGTTTGCACGCCATATTCTTACCCACATCGCTCCCCTGCCATAATGTCTTTCCATCAGGGCAATATTCCACAAACAATCTCCTGCGTGGACAGTATAAAACGAACCTATCCTTGGTGCAGTTTTTAAAATTTCAATTGATTTCTTTGCCAGATTTATCGCTTCCTCATAATTTTCTTTTTGATACTCATCTTTTGCCTGACGTAAAACACTCTGACCTTCCGAAAGGTCGCAACCTCTCTTTTTTGCTATCTTCCAGTATTCACCTGCAATTGCAATAACCTGCTTCGCCTCGGGTTCTCTGTTTATCGGGAGTTCTTCAAGAATCACCGGTTCAGGTACAACTGCGGGTTTGTGTTTATATTGTGCCACATACAACCCTACTGCTGCCAGTATTATTAAAATCAGAATGAGGTGTAACCTTGTGAATCTCATTGTTTAACGTATAGAACTAATACCAGTTATTATACAAGGAAATTATAACCCCAATAAATTGGGGAATCCCAGTAGCGTCCAGTTTTAACCGACAGTAGGTTCTTTAGGAACTGGACGAGTTTTCTTGATATTTTTGTCTGCTAATTTCATAAAATAAAATTGCACTTGCAGACGAAACATTCAAGGATGACATCCTGCCAGACATTGGTATCCTGACAAGTGCATCACACTTTTCTTTTACCAAACGCCTGAGACCATATCCTTCATTTCCCAGAACAATTGCTGTTGGTCTTTTAAAATCAAACTTCCAGCAAGTCTCACCGCTGTTACTGTCCGCTCCAATCACCCAGAAGCCTTCTTTTTTTAATAAATCAATTGTCTGGGCAATATTTGTCACCCGTGTAACAGGAATATGTTCAATAGCACCGCTGGAAGTTTCAATCACAGTCTCAGTAATCCCGACAGATTTCATCTTCGGGAGAATAATACCAATTATACCAAAACAATCAGCGTTACGCAAGATTGCGCCCAGGTTATGCGGGTCGGTGATTTCGTCTAAAACACATAGGACGGGATTTTGTATTTTTTTTGATTTATCTAATATTTCATCCAGGGAAGAATATTCTTTAGATGTAACAATTGCTATCACACCCTGGTTCTTTTTTGCAATATTGTCTATTTTTCGTGTCGGCACAAACTGATACAACACCCTTTTCCTCCTGCATAAATTAACCATATCTCTTACTATATCCCCGTGTGCATTATTTGATATCAGGATTTTGTTTATCTTTTCGCTATCGGATTCCAATAATTCCTTTATAGCCTGCCTTGTTGTTATGTTCATTCCTTTTTCCACCACCGTGTGCCGGACGAAGTATCTTCAATAACAACGCCTAAAGAATTAATTTCTTCCCGCAATTTATCTGCTTTCTTCCAGTCCTTGTTTTCCCGGGCAGTCTCGCGCTCTTTTATCAATTTCTGGACTGTATCTTCCAGTTCCCTTTCGCCGGGGAATATCAGTCCCAGCACATCACTGAGTTGCTTTAACTTATTAATCCCCAATTTAATAATCTCCGGATTTGTTGTTTCATTGCAACCATAAAGTTCGTTTGCTATCCCATGAATGGCTGCCATCGCACCGCTGGTATTAAAATCATCATCCATCGCAGATTCAAAATTTTTAATAAACTCATCAAACCTCTTCATTCCCCCGGGTGTATCTGCGGCTCCCTTCCCCGGAGCCGTCCTGCTCAATGTTTCCTCAGCGATTTTCTTTGCCCTGACTAGTCTCTTCCAGGAATTATCCGATTGTTCAAGTTTATCATAAGAAAAATCTATCGGCTTGCGGTAATGCTGTGAAACCAATAAAAACCGGACAACCATAGGGTCATATTTTTTAAAAATATCCTCAAGTGTAAAAAAATTGCCAAGGGACTTTGACATTTTCTCCTGGTTTAGTGTAACAAACCCATTGTGTAACCAGTATTTTGCAAAAGGTTTGCCTGTTGCCGATTCTGATTGTGCAATTTCGTTCTCATGATGCGGGAATATCAAATCTTCCCCGCCACCGTGGACATCCAGCGTTTCACCTAAATATTTTGTGCTCATCACAGAACATTCTATGTGCCAGCCGGGACGTCCTTTACCCCAGGGTGAATCCCAGCTGACTTCTGCCGGTTCATCGGGCTTTGATGACTTCCATATTGCAAAATCAAGCGGGTCTTTTTTATTTTCACCCGGCTCAACCCTGGCACCCACAATTAACTCTTCCAGTTTCCTCTTTGAAAGTTTGCCGTAATCCTTGAATTTTCTCACTGAAAAATATACATCACCACCTTCGGCAGCATAGGCATAACCTTTGTCCACAAGAGTCTGTACGGATTTAATAATATCGGGCATATGCCCGGTTACTCTGGGGTAACTATCACATTTTTTTATATTGAGTTTATTGCAAAATTCAAAATATTTCTGTATGTATTTTTCTGTCAATTCTGAAGGCGATATTTTTAATTCAGTACTTCTCTTTATTATTTTATCGTCAACATCAGTAAAATTCTGAATATATTTCACACTATAACCGCTATATTCAAAATATCGCCTTATAAAATCAAATGCTACATAACATCTTGCATGACCTAAATGACATTCATCATAAGGTGTTATCCCGCAGACATACATATTGACATTTTTATTGTCCTGCGGATGGAACGGTTCTTTCTTGCCTGTGAGTGTATTGTGTACAAAAATTTCAGCCATTTTTTTTAACCAGTACAATAGCAAAACATGCAATACCTTTATTTTTTCCTATAAACCCCAAACCCTCATTGCTGGTTGCCTTAATGCTAATATTTTTAGTCCCGAGAATATCGGAAATACATTTTTTCATTCGTGTATTATACGGATTTATTTTAGGCTTTTCGGCAATAACCATACAATCAACATTAACTATCCGGAACTTTTTATTTTTAGCCAGATTAAATACCTTTTCAAGTATTAACCTGCTGGAAATATTCTTGTATTGAGGGTCATTGTTCGGAAAATACACACCTATATCACGCAAACCGCATGCACCGAGTATTGCATCGCTTATAGCATGCAGAATAACATCTGCATCAGAATGACCGATAAGTCCAAAAGGATGAGGAATTCTTACTCCACCGAGAATCAATTTCCTGCCTTTCTTAAACCTATGAACATCGTAACCAATACCGCACCTAAAATCCATATTTCTCCTTATAACATAATAATATCTTATATATTATATAAAATGCTCACTTGAAAATCAATTTTTTTTGAAAAAAACCTCATAACCCCCGAAGACACTGGATAAGTTACAGAATCCCGTAGAAGATAAAAAATGATGTTTTATGGGTTGCGAAAAAATTGACATGTAAGAAAGCAAATGCTATAATATGCTATAATATGCAATAGGAACTTATCTATGGAACTATTAAAAAAATTAAACAATTATCGCCTAAGAAATAAAATATCACAACAAAATCTAGCAAAAAAACTAAAGGTTGCTTATTCTACTGTAAATCGTTGGTTAACAAGAAAGACCACACCAAACGATATGCAAAAATATAATATTGAAGAAACACTTAATGCCTTAACCAAAAAACAAAGTTTAAATACAAAAACCATAACAAAAGAAAAAGAATATCCCATTAGAGAAAGAATAAAAAACTTAAAAATAAAAGAGCAGCTGGCAATGTATGAAATTGACATTAATAATACTATTCCCAAAAACAATACCCCTTTAGTGATAATTGGTGATGTAATGGATGCCTTAAGAAAAATACCTTCTGAATCCATTTCGTGTATTGTAACATCTCCGCCATATTGGAATTTGAGAGATTATTACATAGAAGGGCAAATCGGTAGAGAAAGAACCCCCGAAGAATATATTAATAAACTTACCGAGATTTCTTACGAACTTCTCAGAGTATTAAAAAAAGATGGTGCGTATTTCTTAAATATAGGAGACACATATATTGATAAAGGATTACAGCTGATTCCTCAGCGATTAGCATATAGAATGATTAGTGATGTCCAAACTATCGGTAAAAACAAAAAGAAAATTGGGTGGCTTTTACGAAATCAAATAATTTGGCATAAACCTAATCACATGCCTTCTCCGGTAAAATCAAGATTTACTAACACTTATGAAGTTATATACTTTTTCAGCAGGAATGACTGGGAAAAAGACTTATATTTTGATATCGATAGCTTAAGAATTCCTTATAAATCAAGCCAAGAAAACAACCCTGATTTCCCAAAATATTTAGGGGAAGAAGAATATAAAAAAATAATTCCAATTATTGAAGATAAAAATAAAAGTACTAAATATAACGGTAAATTTAAAGGAAATGAAAGGAATATCGGTGCATCCCCCGGTGGACGTCAATCTATTACAGGAATAAATTATATTAAAAAAAGGAAAGTAGAATTACCCCGGGAAGTTATTTGCGATTATCTAAGGAAATGGAGAAAGACAAGAAATATTTCAGCAGAAGAAATTGATAAAATATTAGGATATAAACATACTGCGGGTCATTGGTTCAGAAAAGATGCCGGTGGATCATTACCTACACCAGATGATTGGAAAAAACTTAAAAAGATCTTAAATTTCGATGATAAATACGATACTCAAATGACCGAAATGCATTATGTCTTGCAGACTATCGATTATCATCCCAAAGGGAAAAATCCTGGAGACATTTGGGAAATAAAAACCGCAAAATTACCAAATAGACCTCATTTTTCAGTATTCCCTGAAGAACTTCCAAGAAAAGCAATTTTATCTTGCTGCCCTTCTGATGGAATTGCTCTAGATCCTTTCGCGGGTTCTGGAACAACCGGTAAGGTTGCAAAAGAACTTAACAGAAAATCTATCTTAATCGAACTCCAATCAGATTTTGTAAAATTAATACAAGAAAGATGTGGCGAAATTTCAAAGATTTTTGTATAAAACAAACAGATAATCGGAGGTAATAATGAAAATATCAAAGGAATTAATTGAAATAGAAGAGTTAGAATATGATTATTTTAATAAAATCCATTGGGAAATGGCTCAAGATATACAAAAAATGATAGATGGTTTGAATTCCAAAGATAAAATAATTGATGATTGGATAAATGCTTTCAAAGGAATAGACAAAAAAAGACAAACATCGGATTTTGCAAGAGGAGCGGAACGCATTTACTATTGGTTATTTAACCAATTCGGAAAACCAAATTCCGCCCCTATTGGTGCTGATATGTTTTTTGAGCATTATAATGCATTTGTCCATATTGATATTAAAACAGCAAAGGTTGATAATCCATCAGATTATAAAGGTAAAATACCCATAGGAGAAAATCAAACAAGTTATGCCTCACCCAAAAAAGGCTTTAATGTCAACTTGCCTGCATATTATAATGAAGGAAAAAAGGAACAAAAAATTTGCTTAACTTATGCAATAGGAATTATTTTTAAACCCGAAGATAAATATCTGAAAATATTATCAATTTTGTTGGTATCAATACCAAACAAAAAACTATATCCTATTTATAAGGATAGGATTATTGGATGTGGGAAATCTAAGGGAAAATCATTTAGATATGAATATAAAAATTCACCATATTTTGTGACTTTACCAGAAAAACCTTATAGAGTAAAATTTCTTTTCCGAAACCATGGTATCACAGAAGAACAAATATTAGGGTTTAAAATTAAATAAAAATAAAAATGTCGGGTAATCAATGCTGTTTTATCAATGTTCCTCTATACCGTTACTCAACACTGAAATTTGGCGGGAATTTTTGTCACCCCGGCGATAGGAAAAAAACAAATCGTTATTATGACAGGTGCAGAATCTATTCAAGTCAATAGTGTCTATGTTTCTTTCTATTATTTTTTGGGCAATTAACCTTCTCATTATCTCGTTTTGCAGATTCATATTTCCGTCTCTGTAATTATCAGGAAAATATTCCCTGAAAGGTTCGCCTACCCTGTAGCATTTGTCGCATATATGGGGGGCAATCACAACGACTATATTTTCAGGTTTTGCTCCAAACATTTCCATAAAATTTTCTATTATACCCTTTTGCAAAGATTTCCAGCCCGAATGAATCAACCCAATCTTTTTAGTGCTTTTATCCACGACAAACAAAGGCACGCAGTCAGCAGTAAAAATCCCCAATGCAAAACCTTCAGATTCAGCAATAAGTCCGTCAACGCCCGGATTTTTTTTGCCTCTATCTTCAGTCCTGACAATATGGACTCTGTTGCCGTGGACCTGTTCTGCAGTGACGAGAGAATCCGTCGGGATATTATTCCGGGACAGGACTTCCCGGAGCATCAAATCATCCAGCATATTACCTAATTTCCTGGTTGTAATGAAATGTTTTATATTGAGGTTTGATAAGGTATCGTTCCGGAGGACATCGCTTTTAATTGACCACATTATTTCTTGCCGCCAAAACGCTCAATGGTTTGTGCCGATTCTGTTGATGACTGAACACCTCTTATTGCAAGCATCAATTCTTCAGGGCTGGTTGCTGCTTCAAGTGCATCTTCTAATTTTATTTTGCCGGCCTGGTATAATTTCAAAAGCGACTGATTGAACGTCTGCATCCCGTAATATTCACCCTGTTTCATTTGATTGGCAACTTCCGCTAAGTTACCCTCAATCAGAGATTTTTTTATTAAAGGTGTGGCAATGAGGACTTCAACCGCCGGTATCATACCGGAACCATCGGTTTTAGGCAACAGTCTTTGTGAAATAATTCCAACCAATGTTTCTGCAAACAGAGTGCGGATTTGTTCTCTTATATGCTGCGGGAACAAATTTACCACGCGTGATATTGTCTGTACCGTATCAACCGTATGTATTGTTGAAAAAACCAAATGTCCCATCTGTGCTGATGTAATTGCTGCTGACATTGTTTCATAGTCACGGGCTTCGCCCATTAAAATAACATCAGGGTCCTGTCTAACGACATGCCTCAATGCCTCAAGATATGAAAGCGTATCTATACCTAATTCCCGCTGGCTTATAATGGATTTTTTATCTTTATGAATAAATTCTATCGGGTCTTCTACGGTTACGATATGAGCGGAATATGTAGAATTTATATGGTCAATCATAGCCGCAAGTGTTGTGGATTTGCCGGAGCCCGTTTGTCCTGTGACAAGAACCAATCCCCTGTCATGTTCTGTAAGTTTATAGATAACCGGTGGTAAATTCAACTGTTCAGATGTGGCTATTTCCGTAGGTATGTACCTGAGAGCAATATTTATAACTCCGCGCTGGCAGAAAATATTTGCACGCAGCCTGATTGTCCCCTGGTATGTTATACCCAAATCAACCTCATGCCGTTCCAAAAAATGCTGTCTTTGTTCATTATTCATAATTTCATATGCAATATCCTGCGTCTCCTGGTCGCTGAGCATTTCTGCCCCAATCTTTACCAGTTCACCATTAATTCGCAAATAAGGAAAACTATTAGCCCTGATATGCAAATCAGATGCCTTTGCTTCAAACATCTTATCTAACATTTCTTTTAGAGTCATATTCCCTACCTCCGATTGACTTTTAGATATTCATCAATAGACCTTGCAGCAATTTTACCTGCACCCATTGCTTCTATGACTGTCGCAGCACCGGTGGATATATCTCCACCTGCAAAAACTCCTTCCATACTCGTCCTGCCGCCCTCATCAACTATAACGTTACCCTTCTTTGCGAGTTTGAGTTCTTTTGTTGATTTCGGAATTAATGGATTTGGTGATTGACCGATTGCTATAACAACAGTATCAAGATTAAATACAAAATTACTGTCCGGAATAGGAACGGGTCTTCTCCTGCCGCTTTCATCAGGTTCGCCTAATTCCATTTTTATGCATTCCATACCGGTGACATTGTTTTTTTCATCGCCAATAAACTTTACGGGGGCCGTTAAAAGATGGAACTTTATACCTTCTTCTTTTGCATTTTCAACTTCTTCTCTTCTTGCAGGCAGCTCTTTTTCCGTCCTGCGGTAAACGATTATGGATTCTTCTGCACCGAGTCTTAAAGCAACTCTCGCTGAATCCATTGCAACGTTTCCTCCGCCCAACACCGCAACCCTTTTCCCGATCTTTACCGGCGTATCGTATTCAGGGAAGAGATATGCTTTCATTAAATTTACTCGTGTGAGAAATTCATTCGCTGAATAAATCCCGCACAGATTTTCGCCCGGTACATTCAAGAATTGAGGTAGTCCTGCCCCTGTCCCGATAAAAATAGCTTCATAGTTTGATTGAAAAAGTTCTTTTAATGATTTAACTTTCCCTATTACCATATTACATTTTATTTCAACCCCAAGACTTTTTACATAATCTATCTCACGGTGGACAATACCTTTTGGAAGACGAAATTCCGGTATGCCGTAAACCAGCACCCCCCCTGGCATGTGAAGAGATTCAAAAACTGTTACAGAATACCCCATCCTTGCAAGGTCACCTGCACAGGTAAGTCCGGCAGGCCCGGAGCCGACAACAGCAACTTTCGTCCGAAAATGTCCTTTTTCGGACGCCCCCCCGTATAGTTTTACGTCAGCCGAAGTAGGTTCCGTAGGAATAAAACTGGGGGGGGCAATCTCATAGTCTGCCACAAATCTTTCAAGAGACCCTATCGCCACCGGTTCGTTTTTCTTTCCAAGGATACATTTGAGCTCACACTGTGTTTCCTGCGGGCAGACTCTTCCGCAAATGGCGGGAAGGTTGTTTTTTTCTTTTATTGTTTTTATGGCCTCAAGAAACTTTTTTTCAGATATTTCTTTAATAAATTTTGGTATGTCAATTTCAACAGGACAACCTTCAATGCAGACAGGTTTCTTGCACTGCAGGCATCTTTTTGCTTCAAGCACAGATTGTTCTTCTGTAAAGCCCAGAGCGACAGAAGAAAAGTTTTTTATTCTTTCCTTAGCGTCCCGGACAGGCATTTTCTGACGAGGTGTCTTCATATTATCCTGCACTTATGGAATTCTTCCAGTGAAATCCTTTCTTTGTCATTAAATGTTTTTAGCCGCAAAATAAGTTCGTTCCAGTCCACCTGATGTGCATCAAAGTCAGGGCCGTCAACACATGTGAATTTCGGGGTTCCGCCTACGGACACCCTGCAGCAGCCGCACATCCCTGTGCCGTCAACCATAATCGGGTTTAAACTTACTATGGTCTTAATCTTTTTATCTTTTGTAATTTCAGATATTACCTTCATCATAATAACAGGTCCCACGGCAAAAACAATATCTATTTTTGTTTTTTCCATTATTTCCTTCAGGACATCGGATACAAACCCTTTTCTCCCGGAGGGATAAGAACCGTCATCTGTGGTTATGTAAAGTTCGTCTGATATTTTTTTCATTTCATCTGCAAGAATCAGATGATTTTTAGACCTTGCTCCAACAATATTTATTGTCTTGTTGCCAACCCTTTTTAGTTCGCGGGCTATTGGATAAATTTCTGCGGTCCCTACTCCGCCTGCAACGCATACGGCGGTTCCAAAATTCTCTATATCTGTAGGTACACCGAGGGGTCCCGCAACATCCCGGAGAAAATCCCCCTTCTTTAGTAAACCAAGTTTTTCTGTGGTTTTACCGACTTCCTGGACAAATACTGTTATCGTGCCGTTTTCCTTATCGGCATCACTGATTGTTATAGGTATCCTTTCGCCTTTTTCATCAACTCTAAATATAACAAACTGTCCTGGCAGTGCCTTGAGGGCTATATCTTTCACTTCTATTACGAACCTGTTTATTTTTTCTGCAACAGTTTGCTTTTCTAAAATTTTAAACATTTTTTTAATATACAAGGAAAGTATAGCCCCAATAAATTGGGGAATCCCTGGAGTTAATCCTTCAGGATTTTACTTACCTGTAGCGTCCCGATTTATCCGCAGGATTATCTAATTTATCGGGACGTTTTCTTACCTGTAGTTTTATAAAGAGCTATATTCTATTAATTTGAGACTTTGTAGTCAAGCCCCTCCTGTGGTAAGTTTGACATACAAGTCACTGTTATAGTATAATATTTGAGAACATGATTAAAAAAATAACAAAAGCAATTCAAGATAACCGGTATAATATGATAGCAAGCAAATGTCCTATATGTGGAGAAAAGTTATCTATAGACAAGGTAGAAAAACTCCTTAAGGGTGGTAACGATGTCGCTGTTACAAAAGTTACTGCTGGTGTTTGCAAAAAATGCGGTGAAATATTATATGAGGCAGAAACAGCAAATAAATTCGATGAGATAAGAGAAAAGCTAAGAAAAGGAGATACTAAGGGTCTTCGTTTACTTGGTAAATGTTATGCCATGTAATTTTTGTAAAACAGCAAGTTCTTATTTTTCATAGTAACCTGTAGTAACTTGTCATTCCTGCGAAAGCAGGAATCCCATTCCCAATCTTTACCTTTATTCTTTTTCTAATCTAAACATTACCGCCAATAATGAAGATTGCCGATTCTATACTTAAAAATCTCTCCATAAAGAAGTATCAGAGCAACGATTATTGTAAGAATGCTTGACATTATGTCGCAAATATTATATGCTTTTTGCGACACTATAATTCGGAGGAAAAGATGCAAAGCGTTGTATCTAAGATAAAAAAGCGAATATACAGCAAAAACAAAGGTTTTGTTTTTACGAAAGGCCATTTTCTTGATCTCGGGAATCGTACAGCCGTAGCCAAAGCATTAGAGCGTTTAGCGGACGCTGGATATATACGCCGACTTGCGCGAGGTTTATATGATTACCCGGAGAACCATCGGGTGATGGGAAATCTTCCTGCAAATTATGAGTGTATTGCCCAGGCATTGGCAGGAAGAGATAATTTGAGAATACAACCGTCCGGAGCATATGCCGCTAATCTGCTCGGTCTGACTGAACAGGTGCCTGCAAAGATTGTTTTTCTAACGGATGGTGATAACAGATTAGTGCAGATTAACAATCAGCAGATTGTTTTAAAAAGAACAACACCAAAGAATATGGCAACTGCCGGTACTGTCAGCGGACTGGTTATTCAGGCGTTGAGATATTTAGGAAAACATCATATAGATGATAAAGTGATAGGAGTGCTGAAGAAAAGATTAACTGATAAGGACAAACGTCAGCTTATGCGCGATTTCCGCTATACCCCTGCATGGATAGGGTCAATATTTAAGCAGCTACAGGGATAACCGGCCCATGGACAAATTTCTATCTCTTGACGCTAAAGATAAACGCGCCTATTTCGAAGTGGCTGCGGCCAACTTAAACATAATGCCGCAACTGATTGAAAAGGACTTTTGGGTCTGCTGGATTCTAAAAGTCCTTTTTTCATTGCCGGATGTTGGCTTGCATTTGACCTTTAAAGGAGGGACATCTCTTTCGAAATGCTACAAAGTCATAAACCGTTTTTCAGAAGATATTGACATTTCCATAGAAAGACCGTTTCTATCCAAAACCAAGACAATCGAACCGGACAAAGAAAAGAGCAATAAAGAAAATCAAAAACGTCTTAAAATATTACAGACGTTATGCAAAACGAAGATCGATGAGGTCATCGTCCCAGACTTAAAGCAGGCAATCGCGTTGGCTCTTCCTGATAAAGAAGGGTGGAAGCTAAGTCTTGATCCTGATGATCCGGATAGACAGACGATTCTTTTCGCTTTTCCTAATGCCATAATCGGCAATGCAGAGAGTTACGTAAGGCCATCTGTCAAGGTTGAGTTTGGTGCCCGTGCTGATCACTGGCCGGTTGAGACCGCGATAATTGTCCCGTATATTATGAATGTTCCGGGAGAACAGGTTGTTGAAGGTATTTCTGTGCGTGTTTTAGCAGCGGAAAGAACCTTTTGGGAGAAAGCAACGATTTTGCATATGATTTATCATTATCCATCTGAAAAGAATATGCCACCACGAATATCCAGACATTACTACGACATATACGCGATGGCTGACTCTTCAATATATAAGCGGGCTTTAGAAAATATTCCACTACTGAAAACTGTTACCGAGCATAAGGCTTTATTTTTCAAGGCTAATTGGGCCCATTACGAAGCAGCAACCATGGCAGGTCTGCGGTTATTGCCGCGCAACGATCAAATGAGCACGTTAAAAATGGATTATCACCACATGCAACAAATGTTTTTTAAAGAACCACCTGCATTCGACCAGATCATGGAAAAGTTGCGGAAATTAGAAAAAGAGATTAATGGAATTGGAAAACATAGAGAATAATAAGCATTACTTTCATACCCTGTTTTCCCATTTATTTCTGAGGTTTTGCATAAGGTCGCACTTTAAGGAATATGACTGTACCATCCACACTTGTATCGATTGAAATTGCCTCCTAAAAGAGTATAATCAGAGTAACGATTATTGTTGGAATGCTTGATTTTTATTTCGCCCGTGATTTCGGGCAATTTTAGATGAAAGCTTGAGTAATCACTTGAGAAAGTTCAGTATTGTGTCTCCAAAATTATTTGAAAATTATCCAAAAGATTTTCCATTTCCAAGTTGTCTAATATTAGGATATAACAAGAAAAGGGAACCAGTTCATACTGTTTGGGCTTATGATGAAATAAACCAGATTGCAATTTTGATAACCGTATACATACCAGATCCTGAAAAATGGATAAACTTTGAAAAGAGGAGGGAAATTTAATATGTTAGCAAGCAAATGTCCTATATGTGGAGAAAAGTTATCTATAGACAAGGTAGAAAAACTCCTTAAGGGTGGTAACGATGTCGCTGTTACAAAAGTTACTGCTGGTGTTTGCAAAAAATGCGGTGAAATATTATATGAGGCAGAAACAGCAAATAAATTCGATGAGATAAGAGAAAAGCTAAGAAAAGGAGATACTAAGGGTCTTCGTTTACTTGGTAAATGTTATGCCATGTAATTTTTGTAAAATAGCAAGTTCTTGTTTTTCATAGTTTTATCCAGTCTTCCAAAATATAACTCCGAGTCTTATCGGAATTTATAGAAACGCAAATCCAAGAATTTCGAGTTTACCACCAATGAAAATTGAAATTTTTGAAAAAATATGATATACTTCAATATAAGAGAAAATAGGCAGAAAAAGTTGTTACTGAATTAATCAAAAAGAGGTTAGAAAAATGAATGAACTTATGTGGTTATCTAAGCATAAAAAATTAGCAGAAAAACATTCTGGTGAATGGATAGCAGTATTGGATAATAAAATTATTTCAAGTGGTAATTCAGCAAAAGATGTGTTGAAATTAGTTAAGGAAAAAGGAATAAAAAAAATGCCTTTAGTGACAAAAGTTCCACGTAAAGATGAAAAAATGTACATATTATGACAGAATATCACTTATACTTGGTAAATGTTATGCCATGTAATTTTTGTAAAACAGCAAGTTCTTATTTTTCATAGAAAGATTTAGTTTCTGCCCTCAGAATAAACCATCCAAACAACTCCCGAAAATCATGAGAAACATCTTCGGTAAAACCCTATATTATTAGAATCAAAAACCTTCGTGTATATCTAAATATAACATTTGCAGAATATTTGTTTATATAATATAATGATATTTAGAGGATATAAGAAAATTAGGACTTTTTATGAAAAATAAATACTTACTTGTTATTTTACTTATTGCAGCAGTAGGGGGAACAATTGGTACCAATATTGCAAAAGATATTATTAGACAATTCAACAAAAAGTCAATCTCAATAAAAAATTGGAATATTTATAAAATAGGTACTTCGGGATTGAGAATTGAATTACCTGGAAAACCTGATACATCACCTTTAAATTTACCTGACAGTGTTAGGAACTTAATTAGAAACACCGAATCATTTCAATTTAAAAAAAATAACATCGAAGTTGGAATTAACTATGTTTTATATATTGATAGTTTACATCCCGAGCCTAGAAATGCAGCCTTAGGGTCAATACAAAATATAAAAACCTTAAATGGTGTAAAGGATGTTAATTACTCTTTTGAAAATACTATTCATTCAAATTTTAAAGAAATTGTTATGCGTGGAAATTTTTTACGTTTTAATAAGAATGTATCTTTTGCAAATGCTATAATTGCAAGAAATTCCGAGATGTGGTCAATTCAAATAATATATACGCAAGATATTGAAAATGCTGAAGTTATTATCCAGAAGATATTCAATTCCATTAATATTCATGAGTAAATATTTCAATCATGCTCTATTAGTCAATAAAAAAGGTGAACATTTTGGATAATTATATAGTTGCTTATATTGATATTTTGGGGTATATAGAATTAGTTAATAAATCGTATAGAGACAGTAATATAATAAAAAACATTGAAGAGATACTTAAAAATATATTGACTGAAATAGAAGATTATAGTAAAAGACCTGATAGCACTGATTTCATAAAAGCTGTTAAACAAGTATATAAAAAAATCAATATAAAAATATTTTCGGATACAATGTTAATTACATTACCATTATCTAATCTAAACTTTTCTGATGATTTACAGAGTGAACACGGAGAAGACATAAAAGATGAGCTTGTTTTTTTATTGGTGTATTTTTGGACTGTATCACAGATTATTTTAAAGTTTTCTTCGCTTGTTGGATATTTTTTTCGAGGATGTATTTCTTTAGGACAGTATTATGAAAATAATTTAGATAATCATGGCAATAAATTTATGGGGGTATCCGCTTGACTCCACCACATCTAATATTTAATAATTCACGAGTAGATTCGACCACCACGAATGTCTTGTCCTTTTACGGGTTTAACATTAACAGCTTGCTGGAGAAGACGATAGAACAATTTTCCACGCGACCGCGACGTCCTTCGGTTAAATCTAAAAGTAAACTCATCCAGATAATAATCCAGATGAGAACTATGTACAGCTCCCTGATGGGTTCCCAGCAACCATCTCTTCAGCAGGGCAGCAACTCTGTGTGCCAGGGGCAACAAGGTTTTCCCTACATTGGCAAATTCACATACCACAATATGCTGATAACCTTCGGAAGTCAAACCTGTGTATCCGCTCCAATCATCAGTGCGCACAGTACTTCCGGGTTCGACGTTTTCCTTTACAAAAGGAATCAAATTTGCTCCCGATGCATTCAACACCCGCTGAAGGCGAATACGTCCAAAATGATTTTCTTTATCTTCAACTGCGATAAGAACCAGAGATTTACCGGATGCTCCACGACCTCGTTTTCCTGGCCTTTTCCCTCCTACGTACGTTTCATCAACTTCCACAACACTAGACAAGCGTTTCCGGTCAGGACGTACCATAGCAATACGAAGTTTATGCAGCATTATCCATATGGTTTCATACCTTTGAAATCCCAAAGTTCGTTGGAGCCCCAAAGCACTAACGCCATTTTTCTGACTGACCACATACCATATCATTCGGAACCAAATGTAGAGCGATTGTCGCGTATCTTGAAATATTGTACCGGCCGTGATAGAGGTTTCGTATCTACAGTGTGTGCAACGATACAATTCGCGACTTCTAAACCAAACCTTTTCGTAACCACAACGGAGACATCGAAAACCCTCAGGCCATCGCAATTTGAATATATACTCATGACAAGACTCTTCAGAGGTGAATCGTTGCTCGAATTCTATCAATGTTTTTGGGTAATCTTCCATGCCCCAATATTTTACATATTTTGGTTAGTGGAGTCAAGCGGATACCCCCATAAATTTATTTTCAGTCAAGCTTTATCTAACGCAGCAAAAATTGAAAATAAAGCCAAATACCCAAGGATTATTATAGATGATACGTTTTATAATTACATTATTAAATTAAATAATGGGACATTTCCTGAAGTATTAACTGATTACATAAATATCGATTTAGAAGGCATACGCTGTCTAAATATTTATATTTCTTTATTTGATACGGGAAGTAAGAAATGTAGTGACGTTATAAAAAATAAAGTACTTCAACGAATAGTTGAAGCAATAAATTATCAAATTAATAATCATCGAACAGAACCCGAGATAATTGAAAAATATAACTATTTTATTAAATATCATAACTCCCAGATGAAAAAATATAATTTTGAGAAATTTAAAATTGACATTACTAAATAAGCAAACTAAATTAAGGTATTTAAGGAATGAAGTTAATTACACGATTTTAAGGTTTCTCCCAAAATTTAATAGAAAACAATTATTAGGGAGTTTGTCCGTTCTATAGTAGCAATATTTTGAACTCGACAGCCTCAATTATATCTATTAACCGGCAAAAAGTTGTATTGATTTTTGGTGAACGATATGATATAATTTTATCGGAATGAATACTACTGAAAAAATAATAAAATCCCATCTTGCCGATAAAAGCCAGAGGCTTGTCGCCGGTCAGGAAATTGCAATAAACATAGACCAGACACTCACGCAGGACGCCACGGGTACACTCGCATACCTTGAGTTTGAAGCACTGAACATTGACCGTATCAGGACAAAACTTTCTGTCTCCTATGTTGACCACAACACTCTCCAGACAGGTTTTGAAAGTCCTGACGACCACAGGTATCTGAAATCCATTGCGGAAAAATACGGCATAATTTTCTCACCGGCAGGAAATGGTATATGCCACCAGTTGCATTTAGAGAATTTTGGCGTGCCCGGACAAACCCTGTTAGGTTCTGACAGCCATACACAGACAGCAGGTGCACTGTGTATGCTCGCAATAGGCGCCGGCGGGCTGGATATAGCCAGTGCACTTGCAGGCAAACCTTTTTACTTTATTATGCCGGAAGTTGTGAACATTGTAATCTCGGAAAAACTTAACCCCTGGGTAAGTGCAAAAGACGTAATATTAGAACTTTTACGAAAATATTCGGTTAAAGGCGGGGTCAACAAAATATTTGAATGGACAGGAAACGGCATTAAAAACTTAGATGTCCCTGAACGTGCAACTATATCCAATATGGGAACGGAACTCGGACTCACCTCGTCTATTTTCCCGTCAGATGAAAGGACAAAAAAATTTTTACAATCACAGAATAGAGTAAAATCATGGAAAAAAATTGTGCCTGGCGAGGGGGAAAAAGCAAAATATTCTGACATAATTGAAATAAATTTATCAAAATTAGAACCCCTTATTGCCTGTCCGCACAGTCCTGATAATGTAGTGAAAGTCAGGGAAATTGAGGGAACAAAAATTGACCAGGTATGTATCGGCTCCTGCACAAATTCAAGTTACCGTGATTTAATGTTTGTTGCAACTATACTCAAAAATAATAAAGTCCACCCCGACGTGGAACTTGTGATTTCTCCCGGGTCAAAACAGGTTTTATCAATGATTGCAGAAAACGGTATGTTGAAATGTCTCCTGGACTCAGGTGCGAGAATTTTAGAATCTGCCTGCGGTCCCTGCATAGGAATGGGGCAGGCGCCGCCAAGCGGCGGGGTATCCCTGAGGACTTTTAACAGAAATTTTTCCGGCAGGAGTGGCACGAAGGATGCCTCTGTATATCTGTGTAGTCCTGAAGTTGCTGTCGTCAGTGCAATAAACGGGAAAATCACCGACCCCAGGAAATTCAGTAAGGCACCGATAATAAAAGTGCCGGAAAAATTCAGCAATGTAACGAAATTTATCTATCCTTCAAATATTAAAGACAGACGCAAAGCGGAAATTGTCCGCGGACCCAATATAAAACCACTGCCGGAACTTAAACCGCTGCCGGATGAAATTTCCGGACAAATCACAATAAAACTTGGCGATAATATTTCTACTGACGATATACTGCCTGCAGGAGCAAAAATTTTACCCCTGAGGTCAAACGTCCCCGCAATCGCTGAATATACTTTTTACAGAATAGACCCTGAATTTGTAAAGAGAATAAAAACCACCGGCGGTGTTTTTGTTTTATCTGGCGAAAATTATGGACAGGGTTCAAGCAGGGAACACGCTGCGATTGTCTTAAGGTATTTAGGTATAGGAGTTATAATCGCCAAATCATTCGCAAGGATACACAGGGCTAACCTTATAAATTTCGGTATATTGCCGCTTACATTCAAGAACTCTGATGATTATAAAGTTTTTGACATCGGGGATGTTTTAAGGATAGAAAATATATACGAAACCTTAAAACAGAGTTCCGCTCTGAAAGTATCTAACGAGGACAAAAATCTGGCGATTAAGTTACAGTATTCGCTCACGCAGAGGGAAAAAGAGATAATATCAGCAGGCGGATTGCTGAATTATATAAAGGAATCTAAAAGATGACAAATCCAATAACCAAAAAAGCAAAAATTGCAAAAACCTCAAGCAGGAAGTTGGCAAGTTTATCAACTGAAATAAAAAACAGGGCTCTGGTTTCTATAGTTGAAGAAATAGAGAAAAATACCGATAAAATCATTTCACAGAATAAGATTGACATAAAAAAAACTACCGGGAAAAATTTATCGTCAGCATTGATTGACAGACTCATGTTGAATGAAAAACGCATTAAGGAAATGGCTAAGAGTGTTCTTGACATTGCTGAACTCCCTGACCCGGTTGGAGAAATTATTTCCGAATGGAACTCTCCTTCAGGTTTTTTAATTAAAAAAACCCGCGTACCGCTTGGTGTAATTGCCATAATATATGAGTCCCGGCCGAACGTAACCGTTGACTCAACGGCACTGTGTTTAAAATCGGGTAATGCGGTTATACTGCGTGGCGGGAGCGAGTCAATAAATTCTAACCGCATACTGGTAGAAATAATCTCCGGGGCATTAAAAAGCATTAAAGGTATGCCTGAAGGCGTTGTCCAGTTCATAGACACACCTGACCGCTTGAGCATATATGAAATTATTAAACTGGACAATTTTATTGACCTTGTTATACCGCGCGGCGGAGAAAAAATGATAAGACAGATTCGCGAAAAATCAGTAGTCCCGGTACTCTCTCATGGAAAAGGGCTATGTCATACATACATTGATAAGTCCGCTGACATTGATATGGCAATAAAAATTGCCTTCAACGCAAAAGTCCAGCGTCCCGGTGTATGCAATGCCATGGAAACCTTACTTGTCCATAAGGATATTGCAGATAAAATTCTGCCTGCACTTGCCGAAGATTACAAAAAAGCAAATGTTGAACTGCGGGGCTGTCCAAAGACATTGAAAATTTTAACCGATATTAAAAAGGCAAAGAAAGAAGACTGGTCAACAGAATATTTAGATTTGATACTGTCAGTAAAAATTGTTGATTCAATTGACAGGGCGATTGAACACATAAACGAATATGGTTCGGGGCACACTGATTCAATAATAACAGAAGACAAAAAATCTGCAGAAAAATTCTTAACTGAAGTGGATTCATCTGCTGTATTTCACAATGCTTCAACAAGATTGCATGACGGCGGTGTGTTCGGTTTGGGCTCGGAAATAGGTATCTCCACACAAAAACTTCATGCAAGGGGAACAATGGGACTTAAAGAACTTACCACGACAAAATATGTTGTCTACGGCACAGGGGAAATAAGAATATAATTATAAAAATCCCCCATACCCCCTTTGATTCCTACGGAACCTACTTCGGTAAAGGGGGAGTAAAAGGGGGATTGAAAAGGATTTTTAAGTGAAGATAGCATTATTTGGCGGGGCATTTGACCCCATACACTATGGTCACATGAGTTTAGCTGAGAGTGCCTATGAAAAATTCAAACTTGACAGGGTTATATTTGTCCCTTCAGGGAAACCTCCCCATAAATGTCCTGCCTCCGCGCATAAAATTCACAGGCTTGAAATGGTGAAACTTGCAATCAGGGATAATCCGCATTTTACCGTAAGTGATTACGAACTAAAAAAATCAGGCAAAAGCTATACATACCAGACAATTGAATATTTTAAACAAAAATATCCCGGAGATGAACTCTTTTTTCTGATGGGCATAGACTTATTCCTGACATTTAACACCTGGGAAAAAAGCAGGCAATTACTGGATATGTGTAAATTTTTGGTAGGGATAAGACCGGGCGTCAATGTGACCCGTCCTGTATCTATGACAAATCGAGTAACAATCTTTAAATCCCCCTTGCTTGATATCTCTTCAACTATGCTTCGCAAGTACATAAAAGAGGGTAAATCAGTAAGATATTTATTACCTCAAAAAGTTGAAGAATATATATTAAACAAGGGTTTATACGGATAACAATGCATAAAATTAAGCCAAGACATATAATCCTCATCAGCACAGGAGTATTTATATTACTTGCTGTATACCTATCTTCAAAGAGTGAAATTTGTAATTCTATAAGACGCGGGGAGAACATAAACCTGCTTGTTGTTGGCACTGACATTGTTGACTATTCACGGCATACCGATACTATAATATTCCTGAGTTATAATCCAAAAAAATATTTTGTTAATATAATATCTATTCCACGCGATACAGAAATTGATTTACCGGGAATAAATATTAACCGGATAAACCAGATTTATGCGTACTATTACCGTAAAGAAAAAAATTACGATGCTGCATTAAATGCTCTATGCAAAGAAGTTTCCGTATTGCTGGATAACAGGGTCTGTATTAACCAATATTTACAGATTGATTATGATGCTTTCCAGAAATTAATAGATTTAATAGGCGGTGTGAAGATTGAAATTGATGAACCCATGCATTACGATGACAATGCTGGCAATTTACACATACATTTCTCTACAGGGATGTATATCCTCAATGGAAAAAATTCACTTGAATATGTCAGATACAGAACATCCGCAGGAGATATTGGAAGGATTTATCGCCAGCAGCAATTTTTAAGGCCCCTGGTAAAAAGCCTGACCAACCCGGTTATTATTGCCCGGGTGCCAATCATTATAAAGATTATGCTTGAAAATATTCACACAAACCTAACGCTATGGGACATGCTGAATCTATTGCTGGAAACCAAATCTATAAATATTGAAAATGTCCGAATGGCACTTCTTCCGGGTGAAAGCCGGCGCGGTTATTGGATAGCCAACAAAGATGAAATAAAACATACAGTAGATTTAATCTATGGACCCGATATTGAACTGCCAAAGACAGGACAGGTTACTGTTGAAGTATATAATGCATCACAACATTCAGGAGCTGCATTGGAAGTCACAAGGCTTTTGAGAATTAAAGGCTTTGA
>Ga0210017_1000061_pt1 | contig 74068 bp, 75 predicted proteins | sample CryGeyCG2014_020_FD_183966 | JGI IMG/M metagenome (GOLD analysis project Ga0210017, IMG submission 183966) | Groundwater microbial communities from aquifer - Crystal Geyser CG08_land_8/20/14_0.20 (SPAdes) (version 2) | ecosystem: Environmental > Aquatic > Deep subsurface > Groundwater | place... | reverse complement strand
TTATAGAGATTAATAAAAATCACTGGGACGTACTAAACTAAGTTAAGTACAAGAACCGTGCTATTAACCGTACTAAACTTAGTTTAGCACAAAGTCAGTTTAGCACAAAGTCATTAGTACAAGTCATAATATAAAGTCGGTTAGCGCAAAGTTGGAGTTCAATACAAAGTTAGTTTATGAGAAAACTTAGATTCACAGTTGGTGAAATTTATCATATTTTTAATCGCGGTGTGGAGAAGCGTGACATTTTTCTGGACGATTCTGATAGGTGGAGATTTCTTCAGGGTTTGTATCTATTTAACGATGAGAAGACGGCCTCAAATTTACTTTTTCGATTAGAAAGAGATAAGGGAGGTGCTAACTTTAGGACCTTAAAAGAGTTTATTGCGGGTTACCAGGAAGAAAGAAAACCATTGGTTAAAATTATGGCTGATGTATTAATGCCAAATCACTTTCATTTGATAATTGAAGAAATAGAGGAAGGGGGAATTTCTCGTTTTATGCATAAATTGGGCATTGGCGATACGAAATATTTTAATATAAAGCATGAACGGGTTGGTGGTCTATTTCAAGGAACATTCAAGGCTGTGCATATCGATAAGGAATTGTATTTACAATATCTTCTTATATATTTAAATATAATTAATCCCGGGCAACTAATCGAACCAATGTTAAAAGAAGAGGGGCCAAAGGACATAGACGCGATCTTAAAGTTTGCCAGCGAATACAATTGGAGTACTCATAAAGAATATGCAGGTCTGCGAAATTCAGTTATTATTAACAAAGGTATTTTAGGAGAAATTTTTAATACACCCGGAGAATATATAAAATTTGCTAGAGGTGTTTTGGAAGGTAAGAAATATGAATTAATCAACCATCTGACTTTAGAATAAACGAATTTGCACTAAACTGTACTAACTAAAAATTGTGTACTAATCCAATGTACTAAACTTAGTTAAGTACAAGTAGTTAAATACAAGTACGTTGTTCAATAAGTTTCTATGAGTTCTAATAAATTTCAATTAATTTCAATTACCACTGCTGGTCTATTATTAGTGTTGGTTGGTGGGATATCGCGAGCGGCGGATTTTGACATTGCCGTGAATCCGCCAAAATTTGAAATGGAATTAAAAAGAGGAGAAATTTTTAATGGTGAGGTTCAGGTGGCAAATTACGGCAAAACATCCTTGCCTTTGTTTGTCAGAATGACAAGTTTTAGCGCTGATGAAGAAACCGGACAAATGAATTTTGATGAAGCTTCGCAGGCCCCGTCTTTTAATTCAAAATACTGGTTTAAAATAGAAAATCCAAATTTAATTTTGAATCCCGGAGAAGCCAGAGTGATTAAGTTTCAAATTTCAGTTCCTCAAGATGCGGAACCTGGTGGACATTATGCGGTTCTTCTCTTTGAGCCACAAATACCAGCTTTAAACTATGAAGAAGGCAAAGCTCAAGTAGTGCCGATTGTCGGAGTTTTATTTTTAACATCGGTTAACGTTGAAGGAGTTTCAAAATCAGAAAATCCTTTGGTTATTGTTGAGTTTTCTATTCCGGGAAAATATCATTTAAAAAGAGTAGAAAATTTTTTAGCCGGCATTGGCGGAATATTTTCCGAAGCTTTGGCAGAAAATAAAAACGCTTTTTCGGTAGTAGAGAATAGCAATTTATCTTTTTCTTTGCGTTTAAAAAATGAAGATATTTATCATATAAAACCAACGGGAAAACTTGTAATTGTTTCCACCTTAACAGGAGCCAGAGTGGGGGAGACAGATGTTTTAAAAAACACGATATTACCCGGAAAAACAAGGAATTTTCCAGTGGAGTTCAAGCCGGATTTATTTTTGAATTTAGATAAATATCTACCCCAGTCAGTCGCTAAAATTATTTCAAGCAGCACTTTATGGGGAAAATACCGTGCCCAACTGGAGTTGGAAGTTGACGGCAAAAAAGTTTTCAAAACAATTGATTTTTGGATTTTTCCGTGGAAAGTAGCCATTGCTCTTTGTGTAGCCGTGGTGATACTATTTTTGATGAGAAAAAGAATATGGACAGCAACTAAAATTCTCTTTAAATTAAATATCAAAAATTAAATATCAAACCGGTCGCTTCGCTCCCTGTAATTGCTCCGCAATTAAGCAAAAAAACATACGGTTTCCCAAGCGGTGACAGTCACCTAAAAACGTGCCGTCATGTGTTATGTAAAAAAAGAACCCACAGAGAACAGATCTCTGCAAACTAATATTTATCCTTGACGGTAAAATTTGTTATAATAATCTTAGTGGAAAAATTAAACACCTCCCGGATATTATGTACTATGTTTATGCCTTACAAAGCTTAAAAGATAAAAAACTATACATTGGGTATAGTTCTGATCTTAGACGAAGATTAAGTCAGCATAAATTTGGTGGTTCGATTAGTACAAAAAGGAGATTACCATTTCGTTGCATTTTTTATGAAGCATTTGTTGCAAAAGAGGACGCAAAAAGAAGAGAAAGGTATTTTAAAACAAACAATGGCAAAAAAGCGCTTAGATTAATATTAAGAAGAAGTTTGGAGCCGTGAACCAGATCAGAGATCGGTTCACGGCCCTGAACCGAGCCCTGCTCTGGTTCAGGGTTATCCACACCCTTGACGTTCTTTATTGTGATATAATAACAAAATGCAAACATTCAGCCCCATTTTTATTATGGGGAGTCCTGCAGTAGAATTTCGAAAGCCCTTTCGGGCAAGCAAAAAATTTTTCGAAATTCACTTTAGGGCATGGTCGACGGATAAAAAATAAAATTCAAATACTAAAACCTTAACTTCAAAAGCCTAAATTATCAGTATTCAAATGATCAAACTCGAGTTTTGGATTTTGATTATTTGGCAAAACAAAGCTTAGGTTAAAAGTATTTAGAATTTTTACGAAATGGCAAAAGTAATCAAAAAACACGGAAAAACAGTTTTAATCATCGGTTTGTCAATAACATTATTGGCAATGTATTTACTGATTCCTCAAGCCCAAGCCGTCGGAACGATAAGCGCAAGAAAAATTACGATTTCCGATTCCAGACCAACCGAGACCGGAGTAACATATACTTTCACCGGAACTCATTCAGGAGATACGGTAAAGTGTTTGGAATTGTCTTTTTGTACAACGGCAACCGGTGACTGCACGGGCCCTACCGGTTTTACCGCAGCAAATGGAGTTGTAAATGATTCTGGTTGGGTCAGTTGGGATGTTATCGGCACTGACAGGTGGGATACCGGAAGTTTTATTGCCACCCGAGTTAGATACACATATGCCACGGGCCAAGCAGGAGGCGCAGGTTACGCATTCTCCACGGCTACTATTACTAACCCGACCAATGAAGAAACTTACTATGCCAGAGCCGTTAGTTATTCTGACGCAAACTGTGCAACCGCAGTAGACAGCGGGGTAACCGCTTTTGCGATTGTTTATGGAGTTACGGTTTCAGCAACAGTTTCTGAAACATTAGATTTCGCGATTAGCGCTGTAGCCAATGCCGATTGTAGCACTTACTTTGGAGTTTTGGACGGTCCAGCCTCTACCGCTTCAACAGTAGCTTATGGAACATTAGCTTCGACCAACACTTTCTATCACGGCTGTAATGACTTGACTGTTTCCACTAACGCTGGTACTGGTTATGGTGTAACCGCACAGGAAACAACAAGTCTTTTAGAAACCGCTAACAATAAAACCATAGATGACTCTGAAGGCGATAGCGGTTTAATGAGCGAGACAACTACCAGCACTTGGGTTACAGCAAATGGCAATCCTGGATTTGGGTATGCTTGCGGAAATGTTTCTGGCACTGATTGTTTAATGACCTCTACTTCTTGGTATCGGCAGTTTGCCTGCATAGGCACGCTTGGCAATGAAGCGGCAACATGCGACCCGGAAGCCGGTGGGGAAATCGCTCAAAGAGTAATGGAAAACGATGGATTGGTGAATGCGAGCCAGAGTAGAATTGAGTACAAATTGACCATTGACGGAACCCAAGAAGCCGGAGCCTATTCGAATGTGATTGTTTATATTGCCACGCCGACCTACTAAATCCAGCACTTAATCTAAGTGCTGGATAAAGAATATAGAAGCTTATTGACGTTGATTAGTGTCTATTCTAAGATACGATATATCAACGTTTAACAGCTTCTATTTAGAATGGAAAGAATAAAGCCTCTGATTTTAATAACCGGAATAATAGGAGGGCTATTTTTGATAAGCAAAGAAACTCTAGCGCAAGAAGGAATAAGTATTACTATTTCTCCTTTACGATTTGAGATAACGGCAAACCCTGGAGATATTGTAACTAACAAACTTCGCGTTTATAACTCGACCGATAGTACAATTTCTATCAAAATGGAAGCCGAAGACTTCCGGGCGGTTGGAGAAACGGGTCAGGTTATAGTTGCTCCGGAGGAAGAAATTACTTATTCCTTGAAAAGATGGGTAACAACAGAACCCAGCGAATTTACATTAGAACCCAAAGAACAGAAATTCGCTGATTTTACAATTTCGATTCCAGAAAACGCAGAACCTGGAGGAAAATACGGCTCAATTTTAGCATCTGTTACTGGGATAGTAAGCGGCAATGTAACCGGTTCAGCAATTGCCCAAAAAGTTGGGTCTTTGGTTTTACTAACTTTGTCTGGGGAAGTAAAAGAGGATTTATTGGTGAAAGAGTTTTCCGCTCCAAATTTTTCTGAATATGGCCCAATAAAATTTATAATTAGGTTTGAAAACAAGGGCAGTGTTCATGTTAAACCGAAAGGATTTATTACCATCGCTGATTGGAGGGGGAAAAAAGTAGCCGATGTGGAATTTCCCCAGCAAAATGTTATTCCGGGCGCAATAAGAAAAATTGAAGCAAAATGGGATAAAAAATGGTTATTTGGCAGATATATGGCAACTTTGGTTGGAAGCTATGGCGCGGGAAATACACCGATTGAATCGCAAGTTATAACTTTTTGGGTTTTTCCTTGGAAAATAGGAGTTAGTATTTTGACAGCTTTACTTTTTAGTGCGATTTTGCTTTACCTTACGAGGAAAAGATTGAGGCTGGCGTTGAGGGTTTTAATAAAAGGAGAAAAAATCTTGAAAGATTAGTTTGTTTATTCTGTATTTTGTAAGATTTCAATGTTGTGAAAAAGCGGCCCTTTTTGGCCGCTTTTTTTATGTTATAATTATTAAATGAGAAAATTCTGGATTTTAGCATTGATTATAGTTTTTGTTTTTTCTCCATTCTTTAATTTGATTCAAGCCGCTCCTAAAGCTACTCCTATACAACAAGGGTTATCAATAACTATAGAAGTGCCGGGAACTCCAACGCCCACACCAACACCAACGGCAAGTCCAAGTCCAACGGTAACTCCTACGCCTCCGGCGCCGCCAGGAGGCGGCGGCGGGGGAGGAGGAGGCGCCGCTCCTCCCACAACAGCAATTTTAAAGGGCAAAGCTTATCCTTTAGCTCTTATCACTCTTTTGCAAAACGGAGCGGTCGCTGCTACTTTTCAGGCAGAAATTTCAGGAATGTTTGAAAAAAAACTGACTGGGCTTAACGGAGGAGTGTACACTTTTGGATTTTGGGCAGAAGATACTGAAGGCAGAAAATCGGTTACTTTGAGTTTTAGTATTAGTCTTTTAAGTGGAACCACAACCACCATCGAAGGAATTTTTATTTCACCGACAATTTCTTTGTCGCCAACCCAGGTAGAACGAGGAGGTGTTGTTGGCATTGCGGGTCAGGTTTTCCCAAAAAGTGAGGTTAATATATTCGTAGCTTCCAATGAAGTTGTGAAACTAGCTCCGGCCGATGAGAAAGGAAAATGGGACTATAAATTAGGTACAGATTTTTTAGCAGAAGGAGAGCATTCGGCCAGAGCTAAAGCTCTTTTTGGAGAGGGAGAGCAAAGTCCATTTTCCCAAACTCTTCCTTTTTTAGTTGTAAAGCCCGGAGCAATGATTTGTAAAGGAGCAGATTTAAACTTTGACGGCAAAGTAAATTTAATTGATTTTAGCATTTTGCTTTATTTTTGGGGACAAAGAAATCCATCTAATCGTTGTGTCGATATTAATTTTGACGGAATAGTCAATATAATTGATTTTTCAATAATGATGTACTGGTGGACGAAGTAAAAATAATTTTCAATTTTCAATTCTCAATTTTCAATAAACTATCAATGGAACAATTTTCAAACAAAAACAAATATGATTTAGAAGAAAGAACCACGAGGTTTGCAGAAGAAGTAATTGATTTTGTGAAGACAATTAAAGAAAATGTAGTGAATTCTAGAATTATCTCGCAATTAGTAGGAGCAACTGGTTCAATTGGTGCCAACTATTGTGAAGCCACTGAAGCTGAAAGCAAAAAAGACTTTATACATAAAATCGGGATTTGCAAGAAAGAGATAAAAGAATCAAGGCACTGGTTAAGATTATTGGCTAGGAGTAACCCAGAATACAGCGATAAATTAAGGGGGCTTTGGAAAGAAGCCCAGGAACTGCTGTTAATTTTTTCTAAGATAGCTAAAAGCTCAAGAGATGGGAAAATTGATAATTAAATAATTGGAACTTGATTGATAATTGAAAATTGATAATTTGATAATTGATTTCAACGATTGGTCATTGGGGATTGATAATTTAGATTTTAAAGAACGGGATTTTATCAAATAAGCTAATGAAATATGCTTAAAATTTCAAGTATAAAATTCGAACAATTTCTGCTTCGAATTATAAGGGTCGGGGTTTTCCTCCTCTTTTTAACGCCTTTGGTGTTGGTGAGGTCAACTACTTTTCCGGCGTTAATCCCCAAAGCAATTTATTTCCGCGTTTTGGTTGAAATCGTTTTTTTTCTTTATGTCTTACTTTTGTTAAAGAATCCAAAATATTTACCTAAATTCTCTCCGCTTTTTATTGTTATACTAATTTATTTTGAAGTTTTGGGTTTTTCAACTTGGAAAAGTATAAATCCTGAAAGAAGTTTTTGGGGAACTATGGAAAGAATGGAAGGATTTATTAATTTTTTGCATATTTTTGCTTTTTATCTGGTTTTGGTGGGGGTTTTTCGAGAAAGAAAAGACTGGATAAATCTTTTAAGATTCGCCGTCTTGGTTAGTATTCCGGTGGGAATAACGGGAATTCTTCAGAGAATGGGAGTTGAATATTTTTTCACAAATCCGGCAGACCCAAGAATTAGCGCAACGTTAGGAAACCCTGTTTTTTATGGAAACTATTTAACTTTGGTTATTCTTTTGGCTTTTTTTCTGGGAATTACCGAGGAAAAGACAAGACTTAAATTTTTATTTTGGCTCATTGCCATTTATGATTCTATTTTATTAGTGTTGACTGCTACCCGAAGCGCCTGGCTGGGAATTTTTTCGGCATTAGTTTTTTTAGTTTTTTGTTATTTATTTTTCACCAGAAGAAAAGAAAAAGAGAGACAAGCGGTGTTATTTGGGATTTTTATACTTTTATTTTTTTCCCTTCTCTTTCTTTTATTTGTTAAAACAGGTATCCTGCCGCAAAATTATTTAATTGATCGGTATGAAAGAATCTGGTATGAACTGGTTAGTCTAAAAAGCGAGCGTTTTGCAGTTTGGAAATTAGGTATTGCTGCTTGGAAGGATTCGCCAGTTTTTGGTTATGGCCTTGAATCATTCAGCTATATCTACGACAAATATTACAAGTCTAGTCTTCTCGAGGTGATTCCCGAAAGCCTATTTTTTGACCGTGCTCACAACAAAATCATTGATATTTTGGTAATGAGCGGAATTGTGGGCTTGATAAGCTATCTAGCCGTTTTTGCGGTGGCAATATTCCTAATTCTTAAAAATCGAAAACAACAGCCCAGTTTTTTTTCAGCTTTTATTTTTGTTGCCTTTTTTCTGAATTACTTTGTTCAGAATATTTTTTCCTTTGACACGATAAGTTCTTATTTGCTTTTGTTCTTAGTTTTTGGTTTTGTTGATGTCAATTTTAGAAATTTAGAGAAAAAGTCACCCCAAGAATTAAAAGAAAATTCTCAATTTGTTCAAAAGGAAAAGAAAGTGGAACTACCCCGTCCACGGAGGGGCGGGGTATCCCTTAGGATTAGTTCTTTCAGCGGTTCCATCCCCGACGACGGAGCGTCGGGGTATTCCGCCGCTGAAATGAATCCAAAAATAATTTTATTCGGAAAAATAGTAATAGTAGTTTTAGTATTTTCTTTAACAGTTTATGCTATTTTTATTAATATTCGTTTTACATCAATCAGTATTAAACTTGCTAGGGCTTATCATTTGATAAATAATGGGAAAATGGAAGATGGTTTTCGGTTATTGGAAGCTGCATCAGGAGGTCCTGGTTTTATGAAGCTGGAAACATACTATTATTCAGCAGAAACAATCTTTTTTGCTCCGTCTATTTGGCAGGACGAAAATTCGAGAAAACAATTTTCGGAAGAAATTCAAAAAATAACTCAACCGTTAGAGAATATATTGGAAAGAAAGTCAGAGGTTTTTCAAATGAGAGGTTATTTAATGCTGGCCAGGATTTACAGAAGTATCTATTTAATAGAGAAAGACAAAAAGTATCTAGAAGACGAAGAAAAAGTTTTAGGAGAGGCGATAACACTCAATCCGGAGCATCCGGGCGCTTATCGAATATCGGGAAATATGCGTTTTTATCAAAACCGGAAAGAGGAAGGAGTGGTCCTATTTGGGAAGGCTTATGAATTGGATAAAAATTTAGCCAGATTTTATGATGGAATAGGAATGGCTTTTGTTGAGACTGGAGAAAAAGCCAAAGGAGCTGAAAACCTAAGAAAAAGCCTAAGGTTTGGAGATTTTTATAAAACAGGAAGTTTAAATTTGAAAAAAATCTGGGACATAGCCCAGATATACGAAGAATTAGGTGATTATAAAAATATGGCAGATTTTTATGAGGAAGTAATTTCTCTTTATCCGGGTGGACAACCTCACCCACAGATTTTTGCTTCTTTATCTACGACTTATGCTAAAATGGGTGATAAGAAGAAGGCTCGCGAGACTACCTATAAAATGTTGGAGTTATACCCCGGATTAAAATCGCAAGCAGAGCAGTTTTTGAATAATATGGAGAATATTCGCTAAACAGACGCGAAACTATGATACGCGAAACTGACGCGAAACTACTATATAAAAACGAATCTTATGTTATTCAAGGTGTAGCGTTTGATATTTACAAACAATTCAGGAATAGGCACAAAGAGAGGATTTACCAAAATTCCTTCTATCACGGCTTAAGAGAAAAAGGCTTGGAAGTAGAAAAAGAGAGACGCATTGATATTTACTATAGCGGGAAAAAGGTTGGCACCTATATACCCGATCTAGTTATCGAGGATAAAATTTTGGTTGAGCTTAAAGTGAAACCAAAGTTAACTCAAGACGATATTAAACAGTTTTGGTATTATTTAAAAGGTTCTAACTTTAAGCTAGGTTATCTAATTAATTTTGGTTTGTTAAATGGGGTAGAAATTATACGAAGAATATATGATAAAGCTAGAGACAAAACTTAAAATTATTCCACGATTCAATTCTAGCACAGGAGTGAAAAGAAAATTTTTGCGTCTGTTTTGCGTTTTGTTTTGCGTCTGTTCTGCGGCGCTCCCTTTGGGAGCGGGGGCGGCGGTTTTGTACTTAATGCCTCAGTCTCAAACTGTTTATCAGGGCGATAATTTTTTAGTTGATGTTATGCTTGATAGCGAAGGAGCGCAAATTAATGCAGCCGAGGTTTATTTAAAATTTCCAAACGAAAAAACAGAAGTAGTTGACGCAGGAAATGGTGGTTCGATTTTCGGTTTGTGGCCGCAAGAGCCAGATTTTTCAAACCAAAAAGGAGAGGTATATTTTACCGGAGGCGTGCCAGGCGGTTTTAAGGGTTCAGGAAAACTCGTTTCAATAACTTTTAATTCATTAGGGACACCACTTGGCATTGGACAGATACAAATAAGCTTTAAAGAAAATTCCAAAGTTTTATTGAATGACGGCAAGGGCACGCCAGCTGATTTGGTTTTTCTCGAAGGAAATTATGAAATAGTTGAAAAGGAAGAGGGATTGCCGGTTATATCGTCATCAAGTCATCCTGACCCCAAAAAGTGGTTTCAATCATCAACAATCCACTTGCACTGGGATTTGGTTGAGGGGGCTGAATATAGTTATCAATTGAGCAAAGATTCCTTAGCAGAACCTGATGATGTTCCGGATAGGCCAGAGGGAGAACTAAAATGGGTTGGCGATATGGAATACGCGAATTTGGAAGATGGTATTTATTATTTCACTTTGAAACAAAAACTGCCTGGTAAAGACTGGTCGGGTATTGTAAGGTTTAGGGCGAACATTGACACTAAGCCACCTGAAGAATTTAAACCAGAAATCGGGCGAGATCCTTCGGTATTTGGCGGAAAATACTTTTTGAGTTTTGCCACCACTGATGCAATGTCTGGAGTGGACTATTATGAGATATTAGAAGAACCACAAAAAAATATATTCACACGGTTTTTTTCGCAAAACAGACGCAAAACTTTACGCGAAACTGCGCAAAATTGGAAGATAGGGGAAAGTCCGTATTTATTGGAGGACCAGAGTTTGCAAAGCATTATAAAGGTGAAAGCAGTTGATAAAGCAGGGAATGAGAGATTAGCCGAGATTATACCACCAGCAAAGCCATTCCCATGGATAAAACTACTGATAACAGTAGTAATAATTATAGTTTTGGCAGTGGTGATTCGGTGGATAATTAACTATATCAAATATCAAAAATCAAATGTCAAAAATACATCTCAAAAATAAAAAATGAAATTTTTCGAATTTTCGCTTCAAATATTCGTATTCTTAAGGGAAAGAAAAATCTCTTTGATATTTGATATGTGTATTTGATATTTAATATTTGATTTTTAATATTAATCGATGAAAAAATCATTTTTCATCTTTACTATTTTAGTACTTTATTTTTTGATAACATCTTCTGTCCAAGCTGGGGGCGCGTCTTTGTATTTAGCTCCTGCTGAAGGGACTTTTTTTGTTGGTAGTACTTTTACCGTGTCGATTTATGTAAATAGCAAAGGAAACGAAATAAATGCCCTTCAGGTTGATTTGGTTTTTGATCCAAATATTTTGCAGATAACGAGTCAGACAAGCGGCAAATCCTTCGTGGCAGAATGGCTTACTCCACCCAGTTATTCAAATACTGGAGGGACAATTAATTTTACTGGTGGGATACCAGGTGGCATTAAAACTTCATCTGGATTAGTTTCTACCATCACTTTTCGCGCTAAATCACCCGGCAAAACTGAGATAAAATTTCAAGATGCTTCTCGGGTTTTTCTTAATGACGGTAAGGGCACACCCTTAACGACGACTATTAGTAATGGTAGTTATGAGATTGTAGTCGCTCCGCCAGAGGGACCTAAGATTTATTCTCCAACCCATCCTGATTCAGAGATTTGGTATGGGAATTCAAATCCGGTTTTCTCTTGGGAAAAAGAAGACGGTGTGACTGATTTTAGTTTTACTTTAGACCAGAATTCTCAAGGGATTCCCAATAACGAAAGCAAAGGGATTACTAATACTACTTCTTATGAAGGAGTTAATAGCGGAATTTGGTACTTTCACTTAAAAGCTAAAAAAGACAATGTATGGGGAAAAGTAAGTCATTTTATGGTTCGCATCGATACTATCCCACCTCAAAATCTAGATTTAAGAATTGATAAGAACTATTTTATTTATTTTTCGGCAAAGGATATTTTTTCAGGTATAGACCATTATGAAATCAGCATAACAGATATCACAAATGCAGAAGCTAGTAATATTCCATTTTTTGTAGAAGCGAATAATCCCTATAAAATAATTCACCACAATCCCGGAACGTTTAAAGTATTATTAAGGGCTTATGATAAGGTCGGAAATTTTAGCGATAAAGAAGGAATGATAAAAATTTTTACCTCTTTTTTATCTCTTTCCGGAAATAAAATACTGATTAAAGGTTATGCATTACCAATATGGGTACTTTATCTTCTTATTCCATTTTTTATTTTCCTAATAATATTTTTGGCTTTAAAGCTATTTTTCCGTTTAAACTTGAGAAAAAGGTTAACAAAGGAAATTAAAGAAGCTGAAAAGGAAATAGAAGATGTCAAAAAATTAGAAAAGAAAATTCAAGATATGATAAATATTCAAGGAGAAACAAAAGAAGAGGAAGAAAGACTTTCAGATAAATTATGGGGAAAATCAAAAGATCAATATTGATCAAGTAAATCAAATGAAGCATCCCGTCCAAAAGTTTCAAAAATTTTCCGTAGCTTTATCGGTTTTTCTATTTTTAGCATTATCGCATCAGGCTAAAGCGGCGGGAGCATCGCTATACTTTTCTCCGGCGGAAGGGTCATTTTTTATTGGAAGCACCTTTGATGTTTCGGTTTTTGTAAATACCGGACGTAATGATGTTAACGCGGTGCAGGTGGATTTAAAATTCGACTCCTCAAAACTCCAAGTAGCTAGTCCGACCGCAGGGAAATCTATTATTTCTATTTGGATTGCTCAACCTACTTATTCTAATACTGAAGGCACTATAAGTTTTAAGGGCGGAATTCCAACTCCCGGTATTAATACTTCAGCCGGACTTGTTTCAACTGTTACTTTTCGGGCTATTGCTCCTGGCACTACCACGGTTTCTTTTTTAGATACCTGTCAGGTCCTTTTGAATGACGGAAAGGGCACGAACGTTTTAACTTCAAAAGCAAGAGGTGTTTATACTATTCTTATTCCTCCTCCTGAAGGTCCAAAAGTATATTCACCAACTCATCCCGACCAAAATAAATGGTATAAAAACAACAACCCTACTTTTTCTTGGGAAAAAGAAGAAGGTGTGACCGAATTCAGCTATAGTTTTGACCAAGATCCCTCGGGTGTTCCCGATAATAATCCAGAAGGAAATTTCACCAGCGTCTCTTACAGTAATGTTGGAGACGGAATTTGGTATTTCCATGTAAAAGCGGAGAAAGACCAGGTTTGGGGCGGGACAAGTCACTTCCTTGTTCAAATCGATTCGAGTCCTCCAGCCGCATTTACTCCTATAGCAGAGCCGGGCGTAAAGACAAGCGAAAGACAACCTTTAATCTTTTTTGTAACAACAGATGCTTTATCGGGGATAGACCATTATGAAATAAAATATATTGATGTAACCCGCGAAAAAGAAGAAAGGGCAACCGGTTTTTATATAGAAGTTAGCAGTCCTTACCGTTTGCCGAGATTAGATATCGGAAGATATTTAATTATAGTGCGCGCTTTTGATGTTGCAGGAAATTTTCGAGAAGGCACGGTGAAAATCCAAATTTTCCCCGAAGGAATTTTCTTTACTGAAAAGGGAATTCATTATAAGGATATAATTATTCCTTGGATATTGGTTTTTCTAGTACTTCTTATTCTATTGCTTTTGATTATGGTTTTGATAACTCTTTTCTGGCGGAAAAGAAAAAAACTGACTGAAAGAAAAAAGAGGGAATTAGAAGAGATTGAAGAGAAACTGCGAAGCTATCGTCAGAATATATCAGATAAAGATATGTAGCAGAAAATAATGAGTTTATTTTATTTGAAAAAGTTTAAAAACACATTTAGGTATTTGGTTTTTTGTTTTTCTTTTGCATTTTTGTTTTTAGGAATGGTAAGAGAAACAGAAGCGGCGCAGGCTTCATTTTATGTTTTACCAGAGAGCGGCGATTATGAAGTTGGTAACAGATTTTCTGTGAGCGTGTTTATAAATAGCGATGGTGCGGCTATTAATGCGGCGCAGTCTGTGGTATATTTTTCGGCTGATAAGCTAAAAGTTATTGAAATTTCAAAAGCAGGTTCAATCTTTACTCTTTGGCCGGAAGAAGTGGTTTATTCCAATTCCGAGGGAAAAATCACTTTTGCCGGCGGATTGCCAAGTCCAGGTTATACAGGCGAGAAAGGAAAAATCCTTACAATTGTATTTCAAGGAAAATCAGCCGGGGAAGCAAAAGTCTACTTTAGAGATGAAGCGATTTTAGCCAATGACGCCAGAGGAACAAATATTTTTTCTTTCAGCAAGGGGGATGTTTACAAAATTACCGTGCCGACGGGTGTTCCCCCGGAAATTATAAAATTACCACCGCTTCCGAAAGTCTATTCTCCAACTCATCCTCAACCAGATAAGTGGTACAGCAACAATAATCCAATATTAAAATGGGATTTACCAGCCGGGGTTGCCGGAGTAAGCACTGTTTTTAATCAAGAATTTGTATATAATGTTCCGTCTAGTTCGGAGGGATTGTTTAGTTCAAGAAATTATTCTGAAGTTGGAGATGGAATTTGGTATTTTCGTATCAGATTCCAAAATAAAGATGGTTGGGGAGAAATAAGCCGTTTCAAAGTACAAATCGACACTCAAGCTCCTCATCCTTTTGAGATAAAGGTGGATAACGAGGGAGATCCGACAAACCCGCAGCCGATTTTGTATTTCCAGGCCAAAGATGACACTTCAGGAATTAATCATTACGAAATTAAAATTAGCCAAAGGGAAGTTTTTTCGCTTTTAGAAGTGCAGACAAATCCTCTCCGAATGCCCCATCAGGATCCCGGTCTTCACCCGGTCCAAGTAAAGGCAGTTGATAATGCCGGCAATAGTACTCTTGGTACAACAGAAGTTCCAATCGAGTCAATTCCATCTCCCGAACTTTCTGCTTGCCCACCAACATTAGTCTCTGGCGAAGAAATTTTACATTTAGAGGGAAATGCCCCTATTAATCATACGGTAATTGTTTTTTTAAACAGAGATGGTAAAACGATAAAAACATGGGAGGTAGCTACCGACTCAAAAGGAAGTTGGTCTTTGGAAGACAGCGGATTATTCAAGTCAGGAATTTACAAAATTTCAGCTAGAGCAAAAAACAATAAAGGAGCAATTAGTAATCCTTCTTCAGAATGCACTTTAAAGATAATTCTTTCAGGGATTTCTATAGGGCCTTGGATATTAAGATATCAGTGCCTTATTTGGTTAGCCTTGCTAATTCTGCTCATTTTACTGATAATTCTTGTTTATATATACTTGCTTTCAAGAAGGGAACACCGTTATATCGAAAGGGAGTCCAAAGATTTGAGAAAGAAATTCTATAAAGAGTATAACGAATTAAAAGAAGACATCAGACTTCAGCTGGAAATGTTTAGAAAGGCAAAAGCCGAAAGAGAATTAACTAAGGAGGAGGAAGAATTAGAAGAAAGACTTTTGAAAGACTTAAAAGATATTGAGGTGGTTTTAGACAGAGAATTAAAGGATATTGAGAGAGGAAGATAGAAAGGTAAAAGGAAAGAGTAGTTATCTTACTTTCCCAATTCCAAAAGAGTTGGGAAATTGTTTGGCATCATAGACTTTATAGGGAAACTTTGGTATAACTTCTTAATACAATATGAATCCGTCCTTTAGAAAAAAAGCGCCTCTGGTTTTTTTTGTAAGCTTAATTTTCCTTAGCTTTGCTTTAGGCGTTTTCGTGGGAAAAAACGAAATTCACTGTAAGGCTTGTAAACCCGAAAACCTTGATTTTTCACTTTTCTGGCAGGCGTATCAAACCCTTCAAGAAAAGTTCGTGGCTAAAGAAAAAATAGATTATCAAAAAGTTCTTTACGGAGCAATCTCTGGAATGGTAAAATCTTTAGGTGATCCTTACACGGTTTTTCTGGACCCCGAAGAGAATAGAAGATTTAATGAAGATGTATCTGGTTCGTTTGAAGGAATTGGGGCTGAGATCGGAATTAGAAAGGATCAGCTTCAAATAATTGCTCCTCTGGAAGGAACGCCAGCCGAAAAAGCAGGATTGAGAGCCGGAGATAAAATCATAAAAATCAACGAAACCTTTACTACCGATTTAACCGTTGACGAAGCTGTAAATTTTATTAGGGGGCCAAAAGGAACAGAAGTTACCTTGACTATTTTCCGGGATGAATGGGAAGTGCCAAAAGAAATTAAAATTCAAAGAGCGGTTATTGAAGTTCCTTCTTTGAAATGGGAGTTGCTCGCCTCGACCGGCGAAGCCGGCGGGAAAGAAGGAAATATCGCCTATATTAAGCTCTACCAATTTTCAGAAAAAGCTGATGCTGATTTCAAAGAGACGGCAATGGAAATTTTAGCTAGCCCTGCCCAAAAAATAATATTAGACCTTAGAAACAATCCAGGAGGATATTTAGAAGTGGCCAATAGTATCGCCGGATGGTTTTTGAAAAGAAATGATATCGTCACTATAGAAGATTTTGGCGGCAAGGATGAGAAAAAAGAATACAAAGCGCAGGGCAATGAAAAATTTGCGGATTACCCGATAGTGATTTTAATAAATCAAGGATCGGCTTCTGGTTCGGAAATTCTGGCAGGTGCATTAAGAGACGACAGAGGAATTAAGCTAATTGGTGAAAAATCTTTCGGTAAGGGTTCTGTCCAAGAATTGGAAAGTTTACCAGGAGGCGCTAGTTTAAAAATAACAGTTGCCAAGTGGTTAACGCCGAAAGGTGAAAGTATATCCGACAAAGGGTTGGGACCCGATATTAAGGTTGAAATGACAGAAGAGGATTATGAGCAAGACAAGGATCCGCAGCTAGACAAAGCTCTTGAAATAATAAAGGGTTTATGAGAAAATACGATAATAAACCCAAAGCCAGTTTTAAATTATCAGTTATCAATTTTCAATTATCAATCAATTTTCAATTACCCAATTATCAATTGAAAATTGAAAATTTAAGAATTGATTGAAAATTGGTCATTGAAAATTGAAAATTATTTATGCGAGTAATACTTCTTCAAGACGTAGAAAATTTGGGAAAGAAATACGAAATTAAGGAGGTAAAGACGGGATTTGCCAGAAATTTTCTGTTTGCAAAAAATTTAGCAAAACCTGCGAACAAAAAAGCCCTAAAATGGCTTGAAATGCAAAAAGAAATAGCGGTTAAAAAAGAAGAGGAAGAGTTGAAGAAATTTCAAGAGCTCGCTGCCGCCGTTGATGACCAAGAAGTAGTTATTTCAGTTAAAATCGGTGAGAAGGAACAACTTTTTGAATCAATTAGTCCGCAAAAAATTTCTGAAAAATTAAAAGAACTTGGCTTTGAAATCAAAAAAAGCCAAATTGATTTATCACAACCAATTAGGGAAATTGGTGAATTTCCAGTAAAAATTAAGTTCGAACACAACCTGGAAGCGGAGATAAAAGTAATAGTCACCGAAGGGAAATAACTCGCTAATAAAAAGCGAATTTGAAGCTAATAAAAGCGAATTTTGTTTTATTAGCTTATTATTTGCTTTAGATTCGCTTATAATTCGCGAAGATGCCAAGGTTTATTTTTGTTGCGGGCGGTGTTATGTCCGGTATTGGCAAAGGAGTAGCTACCGCCTCAATTGGTAAGATTTTAAAAAGTAAAGGGTTTAAAGTAACAGCGATTAAAATTGACCCTTATATCAATGTTGATGCGGGGACGATGAATCCTGTTGAACATGGGGAAGTTTTTGTAACTAACGATGGCGTAGAATGCGATCAAGACGTCGGTAATTATGAAAGGTTTTTAGACGAGAATCTTTATACAGAGAACTATATTACAACTGGCAGGGTTTATCAGGCGGTGATTAACAGGGAGAGGAATCTTGAATATGGCGGCCGATGCGTTGAGGTGGTACCCGATATTCCCAACGAGGTAATTTCTCGTATTCAAAAAGCAGCCTATTCCCAACGTAGCTGGGACGGCTCGTCTGAATCTAAGATTCAGAAAAGAGCCAGAAAAACAAAGGCTGATTTTGTTTTAATTGAAATAGGGGGAACAGTAGGGGAGTATCAGAATATGTTGTTTTTGGAAGCGGCCCGAATGATGAAATTGCAACATCCCAAAGACGTACTTTTTGTTTTAGTCAGCTATTTACCAGTCCCAAAAATGATTGGAGAAATGAAGACCAAGCCGACTCAGTATGCGGTAAGGACATTGAATTCGGCCGGTATTCAGCCAGACATTATTCTTGCTCGTTCCGTGGCGCCCCTGGACGAACCACGGAAAAGAAAAATATCAATTTTCTGCAATGTGGCCCGGGAAGATGTAATTTCGGCACCGGATATTGAATCAATATATGAAATTCCGGTAAACTTTGAGAAAGAAAATTTAGGCAATAGGATTTTAAAAAAATTTAATTTAAGGCCACGAAAATCTGATTTATCTGATAAAAAAAATAAGTACACTTGGCAGAAATTGATAAATAATATAAAAAACGCCAAAATTCCAGTAAAGATTGGAATAGTCGGTAAGTATTTTGAAACCGGAAATTTTGTTTTAATGGATTCTTATATCTCTGTGATTGAAGCTATTAAGCACGCCGCTTGGTTCTTTAAGAGAAAACCGGAAGTACATTGGTTGTCAGCTGAAAAGTATGACCCCGCAAAGTTATCTAGCGGCAACCGCGAGGCGTGGAAAAATCTTGAAAAGGATTTAAAAGATATCGACGGAGTTATTGTTCCCGGCGGATTTGGGGACAGGGGAGTGGAGGGGATGATAAAAGCGATTGAATTTTGCCGGAAACAGAAAATTCCATATTTGGGGCTTTGTCTAGGGATGCAGCTAGCGGTGGTTGAATTTGCTAGAAATATCTGTGGGTTAAAGGACGCCAATTCTGCTGAATTTGCACCAAATTCTAAAAATCTTGTTATTGATGTAATGCCAGATCAAAAAGTCCTTTTAAGAGAAAAACGATACGGCGGAACAATGCGACTGGGGGCTTATCACTGCCGGTTAAAAACAAGTTCTAAAAGTTGGAAAACCTATGGAATGATAAATGATATATCTGAACGCCATAGGCATCGCTACGAGCTAAATAATGCGTTTAGAGAAGTTCTAGAATCAAAGGGGCTGGTTACGGCTGGCGTAAACCCAGAGAGAGATTTAGTAGAAATTATCGAGCTTAAAAATCATCCATTTTTTGTGGGAACTCAATTCCACCCGGAGTTTAAATCCAGACCCTTAAAACCTCATCCTCTGTTTAGAGAGTTTGTGAAAATAGCAATTAAAAAATGAACTACCACGGACTTTCGTCCGTGGTATCCGAAGGCATTCGCCTTCGGCGGGTACATATTTGTCCGCTTCTACCGCGGACTTACGTCCGCGATTTTCGCGGAGCAATTATGAGCTTCGCAAATATTTGCTCCGCTTTCGCGGAGCAATTATGAGCTTCGCAAATATTTGCTCCGCTTTCGCGGAGCAATTATAACAGGCGGAAAAAATCCGCCTGTCAAAGAATGTCCATCCAACTTTTCCCTTTTACCCCAGCACCAGAAAGCCCCGCCTTTTAAGGCGGGGATGAACGGAATTCTTCTTGGGCTTTCGGTGCGGGGTTTCAGCCTCAAGGTCAGAGGAAGCCCCGGCCTTTAGGCCGGGGAGGCTTCACGGTTCGATGTTGATGATTTTAACGATCCGCTGAGAATTATTAAACTTTTTTAATCTTTTTGTAACAAACCTAACAGTACCTTCTTTTAAAGCATAGAGAGTATCGTCGCCCCCCTTCTTAACGTTTTTGCCGGGGAAAAATTTTGTTCCTCTTTGACGAATCAAAATCTGGCCAACTTTTGCTTTTTGACCTTCTGAAATCTTAATCCCCAGATATTTAGGTTGGGAATCTCTTCCTAACCTTGCAGTTCCTGCCGCTTTAGTCTTTGCCATAAAATATATAATCCCAATCTACGAATGAAATCCGAATGCTCCGAATGCATCCGAAAAGCGCAACAACGAATGCGCCCATCCGAATATTCGTGTCATTCGGATACGATTCGGATGATATTTGGATTATATTTATATGTTATCAAAAATAAAACAATTTGTCAAAGATTATCAAAATGATATAATTTTAGTGATTGGGGTTATTTTAATTTCTTTGCTATCTTTTGCTATGGGTTTTATAATAGCCAAACAACAAGACAAAGAGCCAATAAGAATTGAACAAAATGAGTAAAGTACCGCATCATTTAGGCATAATTTTAGACGGGAACCGAAGATGGGCAAACGAGAGAAACCTTTCGCCGTTTGAAGGGTATAAAAAAGGCTCTGAAGTCGTCCAAAAAGCAATAACATGGTGCAAGGAAAGAGGGATAAAAATCCTAACGCTTTTTGTTTTTTCGACTGAAAATTGGAGCCGGCCCAAAGAGGAAATTAATTATCTTATGAAACTTTTAAAGCAAATCTTTGCGAAAAAGAATGTTGATAAGACTCATAAGGAAAATATTAAAATTAGGATTATCGGCCAGACGGATAGGTTTGGTAAATCTTTCCAAGGGGCTATCAAAAACGTTGAGGAATTAACTAAAAACAATAACGGAATGGTTTTGAACTTTGCTTTGAGTTACGGAGGAAGAGCAGAAATAGTTCAGGCAATAAAAAACATTATTAAAAATAAAATTCCACCGGAGAAAATTAATGAAGAAGTAATCAAAGATAATCTTTGGACTTCGGATGTAGACTTAGTTATTAGAACCGGCAAGGAACAACGTATTTCAAACTTTCTTATTTGGCAAACAGCTTACTCTGAACTGTATTTCCCACAGAAATACTGGCCAGATTTTACGGAGCAAGATTTGGACGAAGCTATTGCCGAATATAACCAACGTCAGCGGAGATTTGGGAAATAAACCACTAAATTAACACTAATAGCAAACGAACAAACACTAATAAGAGTCTTCTTTCCGCCAACTGGCGGGTCAGAAATCTTGTTTCTCATTCCGTTCGAAATAGCATTCAGCAATTTAGCAATATGACAATGTGGCGATTTAGTTCGCTGTGGATTTTTTTCTTGACACAGTTTCTTGATAGAGAGATAATGAAACTAGAGAGGGTCTCCTTCGGAGATCACACGAACATAGACCGTCCACATCGCGGGCGGAAACTGCGCCGAGCAGTTAACTCGGTAACGTAGACAGTCGGTTTTCTCGAAGGCCCTCTCTACCGTCATCGCAGCTCTTTCACAACACCTCATTCGCTTATGGGCACACGTTTATCGCGTGCCCCTCTTTTTTTTGAAAGAGGAGTGAGAATTTAGCCTTAATATTGTGCGACATTTATTATATTTTAAAATCGGTAGATTGACTACCGACTTTTTTTATTCTTTTAAATTTTTGCCGCTGTGGAATTGTCGGTGGATTATTCTTTTAAGGGATGAAATTTTCGAAAAATTCTCTCAGCGTAACGGTCGGAGGCGTGGACATATTTTGTTGTAGTATCTAGTGATTCATGGCCTAAAAGAATTTGAATAGCAGCTGGACTAGCTCCGCTTTCAGCTAGATAGGTTGCAAAGCCGTGACGGACGCCATGGACCGAAATGGGAACATTCAATCCCAATAACTCACGATATCTTTTAACCCTCTCTTCTAAATAATTAGGAGAAATTTTTTTATCTTTTAAATTTACATTTTTTCCACGATAAGGAACAAATAAATAGGGAGATTTAGATTCGCCTCGAACCTCTAAATAATTTTTAATATGTTTTTGGGCTCGTGGAGTTAAGTAAACAAACCTTTCTTTTTTACCTTTACCTCTGATAAAAATTCTGCCAGTTTTATCAATCTGGTCTTTTCTTAAATTAATTAATTCGGAAATTCTCATTCCGGTAGAAAATAGGGTTTCGAGTACTGCGCGGTTGCGGAGGGCAATAGTTTTGTTTTTTTCAAATTGAGTGGGTGATTCAATTAGTTTTTTAATTTCTTCAAACTCTGAAACTCGTGGATGTTTTCTTTCGGTTTTTACTAACTTTATTTCACTAGGAGAAATCGGGGTTTTGTAATCCATATCAATTAAATATTTAAGATAAGAACGAAGTGCGGATAACATTCTATTTATTGAAAAACTCGCCAATTTTCTCTTTCCCATATTAGATTTTGGAGTTTTTCGGTCCCTAGAAACTAAATAAGCTTTATAATTAAGAATTGTTTTTTTGTCGGCATTATTAAAATCAATATTTATTTCTTGCAAGAAATTTTGAAATACTTGCAAATCTCTCTCATAATTATAAACCGTTTCTTGAGAAAGGTTATTGACTTGGAGATTTAGGAGAAAATCGTCAAGATATGGAAGTTCAGCGTTTTTCATACTTATTACGTGTTAAATTCTATTACTTTATTTTCAGACAGGATAATTAAAAAAGTAGCATTTTTCATTGTTGAAAAATTATACCAAAGTTTAAATAAAGACACTGTATCTACTTCAATGTAAAGGGTCTTATTTAATTTTGAATAAACTCCTAAATCTGCCCGTCCGTAATTCAAAATTGGCTCGAAAACTATTTTATAATTTTGTAGTTTAAAATATTCATAAATTACATCCATCATTTTTCTGTGCCATTCTTCTCCATGTCGACTTGTTTTCTTAAAATTCATATTCTCGGTTAGGTTATTCCATAAATCTTTATTTTCCTCAGCTCTAATCTCAGTAGCCCCAACCTTTCCACTTATTATTAAAATTGCTATTTTTCGCAAGATACAGTCATCACACTTTAAAAAAGGAGGATTTTCTTTGTATCCTCCGGGCAGGACAGGAATATTACTTTTCAACCAAGTTACTTCTTGATTGATGAGATTCTCGATATTATGCCAAGTAGGGGATAGGTTTTGTAATTTTTTTCGATCAAAGAAAGACAAGTTACTATTTTTATAGTTTTCGGTTGTTAGGATTTGATGAGTTTGAGTTTCCTGGATTTCTATTTCTACCTCTTTATTTAAAAGAGCAAGAGCACGTGCCCAACGTAAAGTTTCAGGCGTGATTGAAAAAGGAAGGTTAATTTTTTTCCCATATTTTTGGACAATTCTTTCTATCGAGCGGGCGATTAAACGATTTTCTACACCTTTTCTACTTCTAAAATGAATAAATAAGGATTCATCGTTATCCTCCCGGGTTTCTAAGTATTCTTTCACATATACAAAAGCTTCTCCTGGTACATTTTGCTCTAATTGGTTCCGATTAAGAGCTTTTAATTGTGCGACTTTTAGACCAGAAGAGATTAATACAGCTAAAATAGCCCTATCTCTCAAACCTATTAGGGTTTTAGCGTTTGGTGTCAATAAAAGCTTCTCAATTTGCTCTAAATTGAGGAATTTTACCGTTCTTTCGCGTTTAACGTCCTTTGGAAGGGTTATTTTGTCTACAGGTAGAGCAACTATATCTTTGGCTATAAAATAGCTCAAAAGAGCTCTTAGAGCGATTAAATAGTAGTGCTGAGTGATTTTCTTCAGAGACTGGCCTTTTTCGTCTTTATATTCTGATAAATAGAGTTTATACTTTAATATATCTCCAGCGTTAAATTCGTGGGGGAGAATATCATTTTTATTTTCTTTTTTAAGCCATAATATAAATTTATTCAAATAACGCTTATAATTCTCTTGAGTTTTTTTCGAGAGACTTCTTTTTTTACAATAATTTAAAAAGTGGGGGATATGTTCTATTATTGGCTTATAAGATTTCTCCATATATTTATGAGTGTAAGGGATATTATACTCACTTCTCTATATTTATAATACATAGGCCAAAAACCCGTGTCAAGCTATTCCCCTGCCACTTTCTCTACCTTAAATAGAGAAGTGTGAAAAATAATATAATTTATTTAAAAAACGATTTAATCTTTATCCAAAAAGCGTTAAAAGTAAATGGGAGATCTTTTTTTATTGATTCAACCATCTCTTTTCTCTCTTTTTCGAATTCTTCCCCAATCCTAGGGTTTACTTTGTGCCAAATATAGGTATTCCAAGTGTTTTTAAGCCAATCCAGAATCTTTTGGAAAAAGGCCAAGCTTTTCTGCCAGGATGTGTTTAAAGCCTCAAAAATGGCCTTTAGAGCAGTGCTACCTACGGTTCCGAATTTATCTAGGGCATTTGGAGGTCCAGACAGTGTTCTGTCTTGGGCAAAAATAGAACTCGAAATCGTTACGGTTAAAATTAAAATAGGAATAGAAATTTTTGAGAGACTTATTGCTTTCATTTTAGCTTAAAATATTTTTAGCCTGCCTTAATCTTTCAATAGTCTTCTCTTTTCCTAAAACCTCGGCGATTTCAAAAGGTCCGGCAGATGATTTTTTTCCTGTTAAGGCGACTCTAAATGACCATAGAAGGTATCCCCTGTCTCCAGCAGGCTTTAATATTTCTTTGGAGAATTTCTCGGCTTCAGTAAGAAGTAACTTTTCTATTTCACTTCTTGCAAAATCGTCAGCTTCTAACTTAGACAACAACTCAACTGTTCTGTCAATAGAAAGGATGATTTCCTTTTCAGTCATTTCTTTCCACTTCAAAAGCTCTCTATCATATTCTAATTTCTTTTTAAAAAAGAAATCTGTTAAATCAGGAATTTCTGCTAAAGTTTTCATTCTTTCTTGTTCCAAAGAAATAATCTTCATTAGATATTCGAAAGAGACAATTTCCTCTGTCTCTGCAATTTTATAGCTAGTTATTTGCGGCGCTCCGCCCAACCCAACAATTAGTTCTTTTTGACTCCAGACCGGAACAATTAATCCGTTTTCAACAAGAAACGATATACATAATTCAGTAAGCTTGTCGAGCGGCTTTTGTCTAATATAAAAACCATTTATCCAATCAAGGCGTTTGATATTAAAGATAGCTCCACCTTTTTGGCAGTTTTTTATTGAAAATTCTTTAGTTAACGCAATTAAGGAATAAATTTCTTTATCAGTACCAGGGTTCCACCCTAAGAAAGCCATAAAGTTAATCATTGTTTCTGGTAGATATCCCTTTTTTCGATAATCCGATATACTTGTTGCGCCATGTCTTTTGCTTAATTTTGTTCTGTCAGGTCCTAAAATTATAGATAAATGCGCATAAGTAGGTCTGGGAAATCCTAAAGCTTCCTGTAATAGAATCTGTTTTGGAGTATTAGAAATATGGTCCTCGCCGCGGATTACATGAGTTATTTTCATTTCGTAGTCATCGACAACTACCGCAAAATTGTAAAGAGGTGTTCTTGAATTTTTAGCAATAACGATATCCCCTAGTAAAGAAGAGTCAACCTCAATCTTTCCCCGAATTAGATCATTGAAAGTAATTTTCTTTTCTGTATCAATTTTAAACCTAATAACAGCAGATTCGCCCTTCTTTAACCTTTTTTCTGCCTCCTCCTTTTTTATATCGCGGCAGTTGCCAGAATATCTTGGCGCTTCTCCCCTACTCATTTGGTACTGTCTTTGCGTTTCTAGCTCTTCTTCTGAACAAAAACAATAATAAGCCTTATCTTCGTTCAAAAGTTTTTTGAGATATTTTTCGTAAATATCCACTTTTTCGCTTTGTCTATAGGGCCCATATTCACCATCTACTTCGGGCCCTTCGTCCCATAGAATACCAAGCCATTTAAGACTTTCCAAAATATCGGTCTCATATTCGGATTTAGATCTTTCAAGATCGGTGTCCTCAATTCTTAAAACGAATTTTCCTCCATATCGTTTGGCGAAGAGGTAATTAAATAAAGCAGTCCTTGCGTTTCCAATGTGAAGAAAACCTGTTGGAGAAGGTGCTATTCGAACACGGACATTTTGTGGGTTTTCAAAACTTTTCGTATTTTTTTCCATAATATTAAATTATTACTGGTTCAAATAATTTACAATATATTCTGCAATTATTTTTGCGGCGCGGGGTTTTGAAAACTCTAAAGCCTTACTGCCCATTATTTCTAATTCCTCTGGTCTAAAAAAAAGATATTTTATTTTTTCAAGAAAAAAACGTGGGGTTAAATTTTCTTCTTCAACAGCTAATGCAGCTCCAGCCTCGGCATAGCGGTAAGCATTTTTTATCTGATGATTTTGGGCGGATTCCTTCAAAGGAATTAAGATGCTCGGTTTTCCAACAGCAGCTATTTCAAAAATGCTTCCGGACCCTGCGCGGCTGACAATAAGATCTGAAATTTTATAAGCATTACGTAACTCTTCTTCCCTTAAGAAAGGGTGTAGATGGTAATATTTTTCCAATACCGTGCTTACCACCACTCTTGATTCGGAGACAACATTTTTAAAATTATTTTCGCCGCATTGATGAATTATTTCAAAGTTTTTTAAAAGCTCGGGCAATATCGCCAACAGCACATCGTTAATTCTTTGTGCTCCTTGGCTTCCGCCTAAAATCAATATTACTGGTTTTTCTCCCGTTATTTTGAATATGAATTTTGCATCTTCTCTTGAGCCATTCAATAACTCTCTTCTCATAGGATTACCAACACAGATTAATTTGTGAACCGGTAAATACTCTGTTTTGTGGAAGGAAGTAAAGACTTCTAAAGCAAATTTAGAGGCAATTTTATTAGTTAATCCCGGGGTAATATCTGATTCGTGAATAAACACTGGGACTGAAAGAATTTTTCCCGAAATCACAACCGGCAAAGAACCGTATCCGCCTTTACTAAAAATAAGATCCGGGGCTAAAAAGAAAATTTTTAAAAAGGCCTGGAGGAAACCAATCGGAGTTTTCAATAAAACATCAATAATATTTAAAAGAATACTTTGAGGAGTCAGGTATCGTCTTATTTTTCCGGCAAAAATTGTCTTGACAATAATTCCCTCTTGGTCAAGAAAAAGCCGACCAAATTCATCCTTAGGCCCCATAAAAAATAACTTTAAATCCTCTTTTGTATAAATTTTCTTGATTTCTCTCCCAATGGCAACGATTGGAAAAACATGACCACCTGTGCCACCGCCAGCAAATAATATTTTCATAGATTTATAATTGCTCCGCTTCAACCGCGGACGTAAGTCCGTGGTAGTTCATTAGTATTATTTTAAGTTGTGTTTTTTGAAATATTTAATAGTATCCCTGTACCGATTAATTCTGCTATTAATGCCGAACCGCCATAGCTAACAAATGGTAAAGGAATGCCAACTACCGGCAAGACGCTTATCATTCCTCCAATATTAATAAAAGCTTGCAGTGCTATCCAGATGCTAACTCCCAAAGCCGCAAATTTAGAAAAACTATCAGCTGATCTTTTTGCTATAACAAAACCTCGCCAAATAAATATTAAAAAAAGAATGATTAGAATTGTACTCCCTAAAAAACCAGTTTCTTCGGCAAATATTACAAAGATTGCGTCTGAAATTGACTCAGGCAAGAAGCCGAATTTTTGGCGAGACATTCCCAGTCCTAGGCCAAATATCCCCCCAGAACCTGCCGTGATTAAAGCTTGTTTTATTTGGTAACCCTGACCCATGGGATCTGCTTCTGGATTTAGAAAAACAAGAATTCTTGAGATTCTATAAGGCGTAAAGTTTATTAAAGGTATTAATATTGCTAGTCCAATCAAACTAACTAAAAAAGTGTGCCAAATAGGCGTATCGGATAGAAAGTAAATCAATAAACCTACCGCCACAATGATTGCCAATGTGCTTATATCCGGTTGTAGTATTAAGATTAGGCCTACTACTCCAATAATTATAAAAAAAGCAATAAAAGCTTTAGTAGTTCTTTTTGCATTTTTCTCCTGAATGCCCACCAACCAGGCAGACAGATAAAGAATAAAAGTCACTTTTAAAAACTCTGATGGCTGGAATGAAAAGGGTCCTAAATCAACCCAACGAGAGGCACCGTAGAGCCGTGAACCTATTTTAGGTAAAAAGACTATAGCTAAGAATATTAAGTTTGTTAAAAAAAGAAATAAACAAATTTTTTTAAGAACAGGTAATGGTATTTTGTAAGCTAAGATTCCCAGGATTAATCCAGGAAGTAACCCATAAATTATCTGGTGATTTAAAAAATAGAAAGTCGAGCCAAATTTTACCTGCGCATAAGAGGTAGAAACACTGGCCAGTATTAGAATTCCCAAAATTATAAGAATTACAACCGTACAAAGCAAAATGTAATCAGGCGGATGAGTTTTCATGTCTTCATTTTTTTAACTATTTCATTAAATTGCTCTCCTCGGTCAAATTCATTTTTAAATAGATTGAAGCTCGCGGCTCCGGGAGAAAGGATTACAATGGCGCTCTTGTTAGCTAATTTTTTTGCCTCTTTCACGGCTTTTAGCATAGAATCGGCCATAATCAGTTTTTTTTCATCGAAATATCCTAGTCTGAATAATTCCTCCTTTATTTTATTGGAAGCTGTTCCGGATAGCAGGACCAAATGGGATGTACTTCGTTTAATTTCTTTAGCCAAATCTCTATAATTAAGGTTTTTATCTTCACCTCCGGCAATAAGAATTAATTTTGTGTCGGGAAATTTTTGTTTAAGAGTTTTTATTGCAACTTCCGTGGCTTGAGGGATGGTGGCCGTGGTATCATTAAAATATTTAACACCCTTGACTTCTCGTATAAATTCTTGGCGGAAAGATATTCCCTTAAAGCTCTTTAAAGCTTTTTTGATTATCTTTGAGGAGATTCTACAAAGCTTTGCGACAGAAACAGCGGCCAAGACATTTGAAATATTATGTTCTCCATTAATATTTAAATCTATAACCGAACAGATCGGGTTTTTTTCATTACCAAAAAAAATATTTTTATCTTTTAAAAAACAGGCAACTGATTCTTGCGGAGTCTTTTCCCGGGAAAAGAAATAAACGTGTGAATTAGCTAATTGGGAGAATTTTCGGACAATTAAATCATCATAGTTTAATAAAAGAATATCGTTTGGTTCTTGGAGACGGAAAATTATTTTTTTTGAATTAATATAATCTTTAAAACTTTTATATCTATTTAAATGATCGCGGTAAATATTGGTAATAACGGCAATCTGTGGGCTTTTTTTATGAAGGGCCAGTCCTTCCAACTGCCAGCTAGAAAGTTCAAGAATTATTTTGCTTTTTTTAGTAATCTTTTCAAACGATTCTAACGGTGAATTTCCAATATTCCCAGCCAAAACAACATGCGGATACTTCGGTTTTAGTAAATGATGTATGAGGATAACTACGGTTGATTTTCCTTTTGTTCCGGTAACAGCGATAATTTGAGCTTGGCATAACTGAAAAAAAATTCCAATATCAGTATCAACCGGAATGCCATATTTTCGGGCAATTTTCAGATACGGCGAGTTGTCTGGAACGCCAGGGTTTTTAATAATTAAATCAGTATCGGTAAAGTCTTTTTTTCGATGTTTACCTAAAATTAGTTCCAGAGGCAATTTTTTTATTTTTTGCAGCGACTCTTTTAGTTTTTCTTCTGTTTTAAGGTCTGTCACCAAAACTCTTGCCCCGTTTTTTACAAGAAATTTTACAACCCCCGCTCCCCCGCCGATAATCCCTAATCCCATAACGGTAATTCTTTTATTTTTAAAAAATTTATTTTTCATCAGCTTCTTTCAAATTTATAATAGCTTAAAAAATCATTGTGGTCAAAATAAAAAGAGCCGAATTTACCGTTCTAAGCGGGTAAAAATTCCGGCTCCTCAAGCGACACGCCTTGAATTGTTGGAACTGTAATTCTTGTGAGTCGTTTAACCATTCGACAGATGCCTTTAATCTCAAGATGTGTTTTCAGGTATCTACTTTCAATTATGCCGACAATTTCATATCCTAGACGCTCGTAAAGTCTACGCGCCCTTTCATTTTCAAACAAAACGCAAATAGCACATTCACTAAACCCCGAAGCGATCGCTTTTCTTTCAGCGTATTCCATCAAACAAGTTCCGATTCCTTGATTTTGAAAATCCGGCAAAACAGCAAGATAACTTATATAGTATTGGTGATCTTCCGCCATCTGTTCGTTAATATTGGAAACCGGAAGAACTCTCCAGAAGAAACGTGGCAGTTCCAAGGGGCTATAAACCCCAAAAGACTGAAAGATCATTGGCAGTACAAAATCCTTGCCTATTTTAGCCGGATATGAGAGTAGTGCCCCGACCGGTCTGCCGTTAATTCTTGCGAAATCAACAAATTCAAAGCTGAATTCGTTAGATTTCCTTTCAAAAAATTTCGCCACCGCCTTGATAGTTCTCGTAGGATTTCCTAATCCGAACAAAAAATCAATAATTTCAATGGAAGCTAAGCGCAAAAAATACGCCCCGATCCGATTTTCATCGCTGCTTGCCGGACTAATCAAGATTAAGTTCTTTCTTTTCTGTCTCTCTTTGGCGAATATCAATCCATCTGCGGCCATTATATCCTCCTTTTTTAAAAGAACTACGCAATTGAATCGTTAAATGAAATGCTATCTTATTTCGAGCGAAGCGAGAATCAAGGTTCTTGCCGAAGGCAAGGTTCTTATTTCGAGCGAAGCGAGAATCAAGGTTTCCGCCCAGGGTGGAGCTCTTATTTTTTAGAAAGATAGTATTTTTAGCATATTTTAATCGTTTGGTCAATTAGCCCATTAGCCGTATTACTAGTCCGACTATTGCCATTACCACTCCAATTATCCAAAATCGCATTGTAACTTTATAGCTTGGCCAGCCTTTTGCTTCAAAATGATGATGTATCGGAGCTGCCAAAAAAAATTTCTTGTGAAAAAATTTTCTCGAAGTTAGTTGAATTATTACCGAAGCCGATTCAATTACCAATAAAAAACCGATAATCGGTAAAACCAAGACTGAATCAGTTAAAAATGCGACTACTGTTAAGGTGGCGCATAATCCTAGAATACCAGTTTCGCCCATATAAAATCGGGCTGGAGGAATATTAAACCACAAAAAAGCCAATATTGTTCCAACTATTACCGTACAGAATGCGGCCAAATCTATCTGTCCTCTAGCTAAAGAAATAGCTGCAAAAGCGGCGAAAATTGAGGCGAAAGCGCCGCCGGATAGGCCATCCAAACCGTCTATTACACCGCCGCTGTAAGTCGCCATCATTACTAGAACAAAAAGAGGGATATACCAGCCATTAATTTCTAAATCTCCCCAACCGGGAATATGAATTGACTTCCAATCCAATTTAAAATAAAACCATAGAGCACCAATAAGACCGATAAAAGCCACTAAAATTAATCGTTTTTTCAAGCTTAACCCACCGCCAGAATACTTTTCTTTTGCCAATCCGATTTTCTGAAGGAAAAACTGAGCGTTTGACCCAAGAATCTGCAAAATATCATCAATAAGGCCAATTAAAGAAGCAGTAATTAAAGTGAAAAAAGGCAACCAAGTCTGAGATCTGCTTAAAAAGTTTAATTTTTGAAACAACCAGATATTAGTTTTAGAAAGCAAAAGGAAAAAAAGAGCTATAATTATGGCACTCGCCCATATTAAAAGTCCGCCGAATCGCGGAATATTAATTTCTCCTTCAGAATGGAATCTTTTAAAAAAGGGGACTTCTTTGCCATCAATTGATTTTGTTCTTACCTCTTTTCTCCAAAGTTTATATTTATATAAAAAATGAGTTAAAGTTGGAGTTAATAAAAAAGCAAAGATAAAACCAAGAGTACCCAAAGTAAATATTTTGATGATGCTAATAGACAGTTCTGGCAAATCGTAAAAAGGCATAAAAATCTTAATTATTTTGTAAACCCCGTTGCTCCGCGGCGGGGAACAAAAAAGTTTGACTTCGTCAAAGTTTTCTTCGTCTTCGACGAAGAAAATCAGGTTTCCAAAAGAGCTGACTCCTTTGGTCGTCCCCTCCTTTTTAAAAAAGAAGGGGGCGAAGCACCTTAAAAAAATATATTATTTACTTCTAAATCCCTGCCCGTAATGCTTCGCCCGCCGCCATGACTACCGTCAGGCTGTCGGGCTGGCATAGCGATGCAGGCGGGCTGAACAAAATTAATCACCACTTATATGAACATATATAACTTACCATTTATATAGGCATATATAACTTACCACTTATAAGCTGTATTTATCCAATCAGTTAGTTTTTCCATTTCGCCGAATCTATCCTCAGAACCTAAAATTATATTAACCAAATATCCTTGATTCTGGCCCGGAGCTTTTAGAATAAGCAAAAGACAGCCCTGAGCTTGTGGCGTCCATCCAGTTTTGCCTCCGATTATCTGATGGTTTTTTCCCAAGAGTTCATTTGTGCTTGAAAGCTTATGGTGAGAAAGTCCATCTATTGAGTATAAGTCATATTCTTTTTGAGATAAGATTTGCAAGATTTTTGGTTTTTGGAGCAAGTATTTAGCTAATTTTGTGAGATCTTCAGCGGTTGAATAATTTATTCCAATATTTTTAGTGATTGGGTCTATGCCGCTTGAGTTTACGAAATGAGTATTTTCCATTCCAATTTTTTTAGCTTCTAAATTCATTAAATCGACAAAGTTTTGTGCGCCGATTACTTCAGCGAATGCATAAGCCGCATCATTACTGGATTCTATCAATAAGGGATATAAGAGTTCTTTGGCTTGGAAAACTTCTCCAGTTTTCAACTGTCCTGAATCGCTGTCTTGAGCAACCGCCTCTTCAGAGATGGTAATTGGTAAATTAAGATCGTAATTTTCCGAGACAACCGAAGCGCTTACTAACTTGGTTATACTAGCAATTGGCAATTTACTATCAGAATTTTTTTTGAAAAGAATTTGATCTTTTTCCCCCTCCAAAAAAAAGATCGAAATTGCAGATTTTGCATTAATTTTTATCTCATCAACAGACCAATTGCGAAGAGGTTTTAAAGATTTATCTAAATTTAAAATAGGTTTACTAACCTGAGCTGTAATAATTTTTGGATACTGTTCAAGCTCTTGCAAAACTAAAAAATTTTCCAGGTTTTTTTGAAAAATATTTAATCCCCACCAAAAGGGTAGACTTAAGATAAAGGCAATAAAAAAAATTTTAAGGTTAAAATTCATTCCGTTAGAATTTTTATTTCCGTTTGATTATTAAAAACTGTTTTCATAATTTTATTATACAAACTTTTTTCTTCTTTGAAAAGCTGCAAACGAGGAAAATCTATTAAAAATATTGTGATTACAAAAGAAGGTAAATATCCCCTGCGCCCATTACGACCAAAACCTCCAGTTCAGAAACACACTTTTTTAGGTAATTTAAGATCTCTTTCTTTGGCAGATAGATAACATTTTTTTTATTTATTTTTTTAACCAGCTTTAAGGAGCTAATTTTCGCTTTGATTACTTGGTTCTCCCTGCCAACAACATCGTAAATATCGGTAATAATAGCCTTATCCACGGGTGTTTTTTTAAAAGTTTTCACAAATCCATCAAATAAATAATAAGTTCTTTGATATTGGTGCGGCTGGAAAACACACCAGATTTTACTTCTAGGATATTTATCTCTTGCGGCTTTAAGTGTAACCTTAATTTCTGTGGGGTGGTGGGCATAATCACTAATTACGGTAATTTTTTTCTCATTAAGCATTAATGATTTTATTTCAAATCTTCGCCAAGCTCCCCTATAGTTAGATAATGCTTTTAAAGAAACCTCATCGGGTATTTTTAAAATTCTGGCTACCGCGAGAGCTGACAACGCATTGAATATATTGTGATCTCCGGGAATTTGCAGCTTTTCTTTAAGTTTTTTTGCTTCTTTTTGTCTCAATGAATAAAAAACTTTTTTATATTTTTTTCCGGCAACTGCACGGCGAATATTTTTATCATCCCTATTTGCCACTATCCAACCGTTCTTTGGCAAGTGAGAAATATATTTTTCAAAATTCTTTATTATATTGGAAAGATTTTGATAATAATCAAGGTGATCGGCCTCAATAGTTGTTAAAACAATTATTTTTGGCCAGTAGTTTAAAAAAGAAGCCATATGTTCATCTGCCTCTATAACAAAATAATCGCTCTTTCCTACCCGACAGTTTGAATTTCCGAATTCTTTCAGCTTTGTTCCGACAATAACCGTTGGATCAAGCCCCGCTTTTTCTAACAAAAGTCCGATCATTGCGGTTGTTGTGCTTTTGCCGTGGGTTCCAGAAACAGCTATTGTAAAGTGTTGCTTTGTTAATTCTCCCAAGGCTTCAGGATAACTATGGTTTTTTATTTTTTTATTTACTGCTTCAATTATTTCTGGATTGTCTAATCTTATCGCTGGGCTATAAATTACTTCATCTACGTTTGCAGCTACATTTTTAGAATTATGAGGTCCAATATAAACTTTAGCGCCATCTCGTTCCAGATCCTCGGTTATTTCAGAAGAAGAAATATCAGAACCAGTTACGGTGTAACCTTTTTTTAAAAAGTAATTTGCGAGAGCGGAAACTCCGATGCCGCCGATGCCGATGAAATGAATCTTCATAACCCTACGAATTACGAATCTATTACGAATATACGAACATATGAATAACTTAAGCTCAAATTTCAAAACTCCTGGCTTGCGCAGCAAACTCCCCGAAGGGATGCATGCCAAATGAAATCCAAAGTCCAAATTTCAAATATTTTAGATTTTGGATTTTAAGGTTTTGTTTATCATTTGGATTTGATAATCACTCGCTTTGCTCGCTGTAATTCCTTTGGAATTAAGGATATTTGGATTTTGCTTACGAAGGCAAAATTTTCACTCTTTCAATTTACTTGAATTCAAAACTGTATAGCTTGGTCCTCCCCTCTCGGGCTTGCTTTCCATTAGTTCAATAGATTCTACAGGAAAAGTTAAATGAATTTCTTCGTTGATATCTGGCCTTTCCTCTGGTTCAATTTTGCGAAATTCCCATTCTTTGATTCTTCCTAGGGTAATGTGCGGAGAATAAGGCCTTGATTCTGGCTCTAAATGAGATCTAAGCGGAGAAGTGAAGCCTCTCCAGCCCAAAGGCTGGAGCTTCTCTTTTCTGTTAGGCTGAAACCTCGCACCGAAAGCCCAAGAAGACTTCCATTCACCCCCGTCTTTCAAGGCGGGGCTTTCTGGTGCTGGGGTAAAAAAAGAGCTTTCTAAATCTTTCTGTAGCTTTCCTAATTCTTCCGATTGTTCTCCTTGGACCCAAACCATGCGGGGAGGCATTTTTTGGGGCGGACCATAGCAAATTCTAGTTAAATTCAAAGAAAAAAATTCGTGTTTTGAAGCTACGTTTTCTACAACTTTGAATATCTCCATCAGTTCTTCATCTATAATATTACCCAAAAAAACCAAAGTAATATGAATATTATTTTTTCTTGTCCACCTTACCGGTAAATCAAGCCATTTCTCCTGATATTTTACCAACCTGTTTTTTATGTTTTCCGGCAGATTTATGGCAATAAAAACTCTGTGTCTTTGCATGTTTTTATTTTAACAGAATTTATGATAAAATTAAAGCAGAAAAATATATAATTTTAAATAAACCTCTATGGCAATACAAGCAAAAAAGGTTTCGGAAGAACCAAAAGAAGTTTACCTATATAAAAAGTTAAGCGATAAAAAGGTTCAGTGCCAAACCTGTGGCCATTATTGCATAATTTCACCCGATAAAAGAGGAATTTGCGGTGTCAGAGAAAACCTTAACGGAAAACTTTATGCATTGAACTACGGTAAGATTATTGCCTGCAATATTGATCCTATTGAGAAAAAACCGCTTTTCCATTTTTTACCCGGCACTTTTACATATTCGATCGCCACAGTGGGTTGCAATCTAGCTTGTCAAAACTGTCAAAACTGGGATATTTCTCAAGCCTCAAAATTCGAAAGAGCACAGATTGTTGGTGAAAAATTATCCCCTGAAGAGATAGTTAGTGACGCCATAAAAAACGATTGTCCTTCAATTGCCTACACTTACACAGAGCCGACAATTTTTCTGGAGCTTGCATTAGACACAATGAAAATCGCCAAAAAGAAAGGATTAAAAAACGTTTGGGTTTCCAACGGTTTTATGTCCGAAGAATCAGCAAGGCTTGTAATCCCCTATCTTGACGCCAATAATATTGATATTAAAGGTTTCTCGGAAGATTTTTATCGGTCAAACTGCAAAGCTAAACTTGAACCGGTTTTAAACACAGCAAAATCAATGAAGAAATCTGGTGTTTGGGTAGAAATTACGACTCTATCTATTCCGACTTTAAGCGACTCTGACGAAATGTTTAGAGGAATTGCCAAATTTATTTATGATGAACTGGGATCTGAAACTCCTTGGCACGTTTCTCAATTTTCAGGAGCAATATCATGGAAATTAAAAAATTTGCCAGAAACTCCGGTGGAAACCTTAGAAAAAGCGTATCGGATAGGTAAAAAGGCGGGTTTGAAATATGTGTATACCGGTAATGTTCCTGGCCTTCCCTCGGAAGACACTTTTTGCCCGAAATGCGGAGCTTTGATGATTGACCGAACTGGTTATGAAATTCACCGTTATGATAAAAATGAAAAATGTTCGAAATGCGATGAAAATTTAAATTTAACTCTAAAATGAAAAAAGGCCTTATTGGCCCCTCTTGCGAGAATTTAGAAATTCCTCGATTTCTTCAAAGTCTTCTTCGGTTAGATTGCTTAGCGTATTTGTTTCTTCCAAGAGTAGTTTTAACAAAAACACGAACATATTCCATGAGCTTTGCTCAAGCCTCAAATCGTTTCTTATAGCACTTATGGTTTTCCACCAATCAGGATTAATCTTGCTTATTATTCGGATAGATTCTTGCACAAATTCATCGGGCTCGCGCCTCAATTTTTTAAAAAGTAAGGGTACCTGATCCGTGCTAACGTCTGTTATATTTGGATTGGACGGAAATAAACAACCGAGACCAAAAAGAGTCAACGTTATAAAGTTTTTTTCATCATCGGGAAAACTGATGCCTATTCTCTCCATAACTTTTCTGTAAGTTCCTAAAAAGACAGGATACCTTTCTAATATTTTCATAACCATCCAAAAAGGACATTTTCCTTGAAAAACCCCGATTCCTATAGGTAACGCAATCGGTACTTCCACAATATGCGCTTCATCGCTACTTAGGCACGTTTCACTAGCTTCTTCTATTTGCCCCCTTAAAACAGGAATCGTTAGAGAGCATTCAGAAGCAATCTTAACCACAGCCATACCGAATAAAACATCTTGATTGTTTATACGCATCGCACTTTTTCCTCCTTTTTCAATTTTCAAAAATCTAATTAATAATCATAAAATATAAAACAAAAAATGTCAAAAATTGTTTTTGCCGCAATCTCTCCTCATCCGCCATTACTCTTACCGTCTGTTGGTTCAAACGAAGATAAGTTAAGGGTTGAGAAAACGATTGAATCGCTTAGAGTTCTTGGCAAAGAACTTGAGAATACAAAACCAGATTTAATTATCATTTCTTCTCCGCACGAAGATTGGGGCTTTAATGTTCCTCTTTTCTTTTTAGCCGAAGATTTCAAGGGAGAAATTAAAAAATATCTTATTGGTCCGGAATTGCCAAATTATTATTTTGAACAAGGCAAAGAAATATACCAAAAATTAAAAATTGATAATTGCTGTGTGGGAACAGTGGGCAAATTGAAAATTGCCCTCATTGCCTCGGGCGATTTGTCTCATTGTTTAAAAGAAGATGGTCCTTATGGTTTTCATTCCGATGGCCCAAAGTTTGATAAGACTTTAATCGAATGTCTTAAAAATAAAGATATCGAAGGCATTCTAAATTTAGATACAAAATATCCTGAAGCCGGAGAATGCGGTTTAAGGTCTTTTTGTTTTCTTTTAGGATTTCTTGAAGAATATTCAAAAAATTCAAAGCAAACATGGCAGACCGAAATTTTATCATACGAAGGCCCATTCGGCGTCGGTTATTTAACTGCTAAGTTTAATCTAAAATAATGCTTTTCCCCACCTTCAGTTTTTTTCTATTTTTTATTGTTGTTTTGACTCTTAGCTGGTATTTAAAAAGAAAGCCATTTCTATGGCGAGTTTTTTTATTAATCTCCAGCTATTTTTTCTACGCCAACTGGGATATTCGCCTTCTTTTGCTTTTAATCTTTGTTTCAATATTTAATTTCTATAGTGGCTTAGCTTTAGAAAAAATAATCAATGTTAAAAAGAAAAGAATAATTCTGTTATCGGCAATCGGCATTGATGTTTTTGTTTTAAGCGTCTTTAAGTACTTTGATTTTTTCCAAAACTCCGTTGTTGAGGTTTTGGCAAGGGTTGGATTGGGCAGCAATTTCACTTTTTTACATCTTATTTTGCCGGTTGGTTTGTCCTTTTATATTTTGCGGGCAATTTCTTACAATATAGATATTTTTCGACAAAAATACCGCCCAGAATCTTCTTTGCTGGATTTTTCGATTTATATCGCTTTTTTCCCGCAACTGCTTTCCGGTCCTATAATGCGGGCTGACGAATTTTTACCTCAAGTAAAAAATGGCGGCACTAAAAACATAGATAATCTCTATGAAAATTTTGCTTTAATTTTATCTGGTCTTTTTAAAAAAGTGGTAATTGCTAGTTATTTAACAGTGAATTTAGTTGATAATGTTTTTTCGGTTCCGGAAAACCATTCGCAACTAGCCGTAATGCTGGCGATATACGCTTATGCGATTGTTATTTATTGCGATTTTTCAGGTTATAGCGATATGGCCGTGGGTTTTGCCGGTTTACTCGGATTTAAATCTCCCGTCAACTTTAACTCCCCGTATTTGGCAAAAGACTTTCAAGATTTTTGGCGAAGATGGCATATGACTTTTTCTGGCTGGCTCCGGGATTACGTCTACATTCCACTCGGAGGAAATAGAAAAGGAAAATTGAGGACATACTTTAATCTAATGATAACAATGTTTGTCAGCGGTTTGTGGCATGGTACCGGGTTGCATTTTATATTTTGGGGAATTGGGCACGGTTTGGGTTTAGCTGTTAGTCATTTTAAAGCAGAAATATTAAAAAACTCTCCTCTAAGTGGATCTAAGAAAACCTTAGAAAACATTCTTTCTTGGTTTATAACATTAAATTCTGTCTGCTTTTTGTGGATTTTTTTCAGGGCCGAAAACACCCAAGGATCTTTAGCTATAATTAAGCAGCTTTTAAATTGGAATTCTGTTGTAGAACCCATAGAAGATTACTCGATTTACATGATAGTTTTCAGCTTTATTCTTTTTGCCCTGGGTTCAAAACTCAAAAACGCTTTTATTTTACTGGAAAGAAGATTGCCTTTAGCGTTGCAAATCTTGTCGATAGCTTTTTTTGTAATAATATTAATAAAGTTAGGGCCAGATATTATTCCACCGTTTATTTATTTTAAATTCTAATTCAAGCTCCATGTCAAATTCTAAAAGAGCGGTTATAATAATTATTATTATTCTATTGCTCGTTTCTTTTTATGAATCCAAAAGGATTGGGATCTTTTGCTTTGGAGACGAAAGTTTTCTGTGTTCTTTTGGTACTGGTTTTTCTTTAGTCTCCGAAAATGTTAAATCCTCTTTGGGGTTGGCTGGTTTTTTTAATAATGAGGAGGCCTTCTGGACAAATCTCAAAAAATCGCCAAAAATATTTACGTTTTATCAAGAAAATTCACCCATAAATACGCCAATACCTACATTAAATCCTACGCCTACTCCCCTACCTCAAAAATTAAAGCCGCCCTATAAAATAATTATTGTTGGAGATTCGTTCATTGCTGAAAGGTTTGGCGTTCAGCTCGAGAAGAAATTTTTGCAATATAAAGAGACAGAAGTTTTCAGGAAGGGTATTTATTCTACCGGTCTTTCCCGGCCGGATTATTTCAACTGGAACGACCAGATAAAAGAGTTAATTACCGCAAATCAGCCGAATGTGGCCATTGTTATGTTTGGCGCGAACGACGGCCAAGACCAAAAAACCGTTGATGGCAAAGTAATTTATTACAGCACAAAAGAATGGAACGAAGAATATACCAAGAGAGTCGCGAGTTTTCTTGATATTTTATCTGAAAATAAAATATTTGTTTTTTGGCTAGGCAATCCTATGGCCAGAGATGATTATTACCGAAAAAAAATGGAAAATTTGAATTCAGCTTATGAAGCCGAATGTAAAAAATTGAATAACTGTTTTTATATTCCAACTTGGGATATACTTAAAGATTCTAATGGCAAGTATTCTGCTTATTTACCTGACGAAAACGGCAAACTGCAACTGGCTAGAACTTCTGATGGTATTCACGTTACGATCTTTGGCGCTAATATTTTGGTAGAAGGAGTAATTGAGAAAATAAAAACTAAAATGGAATTAGCCCAGTTATCGGATTAAATATTTATGATTAAACATTTAGAAAAATTTTTGGAAAATGAGCCAAAATATCGATTAAAACAAGTAAAGCAAGCAATTTTTGTGGATTTAATAGAAAATTGGAACAAAGCCACAAATTTACCCAAAGATTTACGGCAAAAATTAAATGATAAATTTCCTTTGCAAAAAGAATTTAAAACCGAAAAAATATTTGAAGCTAAAAATAGGCAAACAATAAAAGTTTTATTTAACTTAAACGATGGTCAAAAAATCGAATCTGTACTGATGCGCCATAAAGACGGCCGCAGAACTGTTTGCGTTTCATCTCAAGTAGGTTGTGCTATGGGTTGCATTTTTTGCGCTACCGGTCAACAGGGTTTTAAGAGAAATTTAAGCAGCTCTGAAATAGTTGAACAGGTGTTATTTTTCGCCAGACTTTTAAAAAAAGAGGGGAAGAAAATTACCAATATTGTCTTTATGGGCATGGGAGAACCATTTTTAAATTACGATAATGTTCTTGAGGCTGTTAGGATTTTAAATGACAAGGACGGTTTCAACCTCGGAGCTAGAAATATTTCTATTTCTACTTGCGGAATTGTAGAAGGTATTGAAAAATTAGCGAATGAAAAACTACAACTTAATTTAGCTATTTCTTTACATGCGCCAAATGACAAACTTCGCTCAAGTTTAATGCCCATTAATAAGATTTATTCTTTAAAAAAAGTTTTAACATCGGTGCACGGTTATATTAAAAAAACTAACCGAAAAGTTATGTTTGAATATCTTTTGATTGATGAAGTTAACGACTCGCAAAAAGAAGCCAAAGAATTGGCGAGAATTATGGAAAAACCTCTTTACTTGGTGAACCTTATTTCTTTTAATCCCGTAGGGCATTCTAAATTTAAACCTTCAACAAACCAAAAAATTAAAAGATTTAAAAATATTTTAGAAAAGGCCGACATAAATGTTACCCAGCGCTATCGCTTTGGCCAGGATATTGACGCTGCCTGCGGCCAGCTAAGTGGCCAAAGCAAATAACATGGAAATTTCTATAAATTATTCCGGAGAAAATTTGGTTAGTCTTATGCGTAAAATAGGCTATTTTTCGTGGCAAGAGAAAAATAATGAGCCATCTTTTGTACGGCCTTTAGAACGCAGCGGTTATCCGAGATTCCATATCTATTTAACGGTTGATGGTCAAAGTAAAACCCTGATAATAAAACTTCACTTGGACCAAAAAAGGCCCATTTACAGAGGAACTAAGGCCCATAGCGGTGAATATGATGGTAAAACCGTTGAAACCGAAATAAGTAGGATTAAAAACGCCCTCAATATTTTATGAAAATAGCTATTATTTCTGATAGTCACGATAATATACCCAATTCGAAAAAAACTATAAATTGGATCGTTGGAAATAAAATAAAATATTTAATTCACTGCGGCGATATTTCAACAGCCGACACCCTAAAAGAGGTTTTAACGAATTATGCCGGCAGGGCTTATATTGTTTTCGGTAATATGGATTTCGACAGGTTTAAAATTCAAGAATACATAACCAAAAATACGTCACGAGTTAAATATTTTGATAAAATAGGCGAAGTTGAGTTCGGTGGGAAAAAAATTGCTTTTTATCATTTTCCAGAATTAGCCAAGAAGCTGGCAAAGAGCAAAAAATATGATATAGTTTTCTATGGTCACACCCACAAACCTTGGCAGGAAAAAATCGGCAAGGTGAAGCTAGCAAACCCGGGAAATGTAGCCGGTTTATTCTATAAAGCTACTTTTGCAGTTTATGATACAATAATAGGAAATTTAGAGTTAAAAATTATAGAGAATTTGAAATAAGTGAAAGAAAATCTAAATGACAAAATTCAAAATTCAAATCAAGCCCAAATGACAAATAACTAAAACTTTTGTAATTTAGATTTTGAATTTCATTTGGTTTTTGGATTTTGGTATTTTATAACATGCATCCCCTAGTTTCTCTAGCCAAGTTAACCGTTGAGACTTATATTGAAAAAAGAGAAGTTATAAATATCCCGAAAGATGTACCTAAAGATTTTTTAACCAAAAAGGCTGGTGTTTTTGTCACCATTAAAAATAATAAACAGTTGCGAGGTTGTATCGGCACTTATATGTCAACAAAAGAAAATATTGCCAAAGAAGTCATTCCCAATGCGATTGCAGCCGCGAGTCAAGATTATCGTTTTGATTCTATCCGAACGGAAGAACTTCCCTATCTTTCTTACACGGTTTCGGTTTTAAGTGAACCCAAACAAATTAAAGATATTTCTGAATTAAATCCTAAAAAGTATGGTATAATCATAAAAACTAATGAGTATTTTCAAAAATGCGGTTTGTTGCTTCCTGATTTGGAAGGAGTAGAAACTGTTGAAAAACAAGTTTCTATTGCTTGTCAGAAAGCCGGAATAAATCCAGATAATGAAAGATTTTTAATTTATAAATTTACTGTTGAAAAATATGAAGATTGATTTGCACTGCCACAGTTATTATTCAGATGGTATTTCCTCTCCCTATAAATTAATAAAAGGTGCTTTAAAAAAAGGTTTAGACGGAATAGCCATTACAGACCACGGAACAATGCGTGGCTGGCGGGAAGTAAAAAAGACGGCAGATAACGGTTTATTTTTAATCCCGGGCGAAGAGATAAGCACGAAACAAGGAGATATTCTAGCTCTTTTTTTACGAAAAGAAATTAATGGCGAAGGTAAAGATATCACCGAGGTAGCAAAAGAGATAAAAAATCAGAAAGGCATTGTCATAATCCCCCATCCTTTCAACCGACCCAAAAGATTTGAAAAACTAGAAAATTATCTAGATATTATTGATGGAATCGAAGTTCTTAATGCAAGGTGGCCATTTGTTTCACCAGATAAAAAGGCTCTTTCTTTTGCCAAACATAATAACCTAGCAATGACTGGCGGAAGCGATGCTCACTATTATAAAGAAGTTGGCTACTCATACACACGGGCTGAAAACGCAAAGAACCTAGACGATTTTAAAAACGCGATATTAAAGAAACAAACCAAAGCGGAGGGTAAAAAAGCACCTTTAAGATATTTGTCTTTAAGGCCTTTGGCGATTTGGGGATTTAGAGGTTTTTACTTGAGGAGCAAGATAATGCTTTCGCAAAAGTAATTTGATGAATCACATAAACAATAAAAAAATTGCAAAAATATTCTACGAAATTGCTCAACTCCTAGATATTAAAGGAACAGCTTTTAAACCCGCTGCTTATCGCAAGGCTGCTAAAATTTTGGAGAATTCAGACAAGGATGTTTCGGTTGTTTACAACGAGAAGAGTCTTAAAGGATTGGAAGATATGCCGGGTATTGGGAAAAGCATGGCAAAGAAAATTGAAGAATTTTTAAAAAAAGAGGAGGTCGGTTATTTTAAAGACTTAAAAGAGGAAACCTTTATTCAACAAGTTGTTACTCATTATTTTAAAACAAAAGGGTTGTCCTTGGATAAACTTAAGGATAGTGCTAGAAAAAGGAAAATTGTTTATTCCAGATTTACCAAACCTGCAAAACAGCTTTTAATACTGGCAGGTTCCATTGAGAAAGCTAAAGAAGCAATTGATAAAGTTGCTGAATGGGCGAATTCGAGAAATTTGGATTATGCTATTGAAACTGTTTTCAAAAAATGGTTAGAATTAGATAGGTTAAAGCCAAAAGAAATCGTAAAAAAACCTTTTTATCATGGAGACCCTATGATTTGGTCAGAAACCCGAAAAAAATGGTATGTGATAGATAAATACGGCAATTGGCTGGAATTTGCCGGCAAGGATGAGGACATGGAATGGCGGATAATAAAATAACCACTAATAAATACTAATTCGAACACTAATTATCGCGAATAAGTATTCGTGCGATTCGGGATTAAAATTTGTGTTATTATTCGTGGTATGAAAATTGTTTTTATCGGCACACCGGAATTCGGCGCAATTGTTTTAGAAAGGCTTTGTCAAAGCAATTTCAAGCCTGTTTTAGTTATTACTGCTCCAGATAAACCGGTGGGTCGGAAACAGATAATTGTTCCTCCACCAGTTAAAATCGTCTCTGAAAAATATAATATTCCTGTTTTACAGCCGGAAAAAATAACCGAGACCAAAAAAGAACTGGAAAAAATATCGCCAGACCTAATAGTGCTTACCGCTTACGGTAAAATTCTTCCCAAAGATATTTTAAGTATTCCAAAATACGGCTGTTTAAATATCCATCCGTCTTTACTGCCAAAATATCGTGGAGCTTCCCCTATTCAAACGGCAATCTTGAATGGCGACAAAAAAACAGGGATAACTATCATATTGATGGTTGAAAAAATGGATGAAGGCCCTGTCTTGACTTCAAAAAAGTATAAAATCGAAACGAACGTCACCTATAAAGAATTAGAAAAAGAATTGGCAAAATTAGGAGGGAAAGCTTTGGTTGAAACTATTTTAAAATGGATAAAAAAAAGAATTAAACCAAAACCTCAGGATAACTCAAAAGCAGTTTATACAAAAATTTTGACCAGAGAAGATGGCGTTGTCGATTGGAAAAAACCAGCCGAATTTATAGAGCGACAAGTCAGAGCTTTCAATCCCTGGCCAGGTACTTTCTGCAATTACCAGCAGATCGAAAAACCTCAAAAGATGAAAATTTTAGAAGCTAATGTTCTGAAACAGACAAAACACGGCCCTTTTGGTCCCCCAGGAAAAACATTTTTAGCTCCTGATGACAAAATTGCTGTACAAACCGGCAAAGATTTTCTTATAATAACAATGTTACAACCCGAAGGTAAAAAACCTATGTCCTCAGCGGATTTTCTTCGCGGGCATTGGGATTTTATCGGCATAATATTTTATTGATATGCTAACTCATACAGATTTAAAAAAAGGCTTAAAAATAGTCATAGACGGTCAACCTTTCGAAGTTTTAGAATCTGCTCCAATGAAGGTAGCCCAAAGGCGACCGGTAATGCAAACAAGAATAAAAAATATTCTTAACGGTAACGTTTCGGAAAGAAATTTTCAACAAGGCGAAGTTTTCGAAGAGGCAGATATAGAAAAATTTGAGGCCAAGTTCTTGTACGCGCACCGTGATTGTTATTTTTTCTCGGATGTTAATAATCCCGGAAAACGATTTGATTTGACAAAAGATCAAATAGGAAATGCCGTAAGATTTTTAAAGCAGAATCAAGTAGTTGAAGCTTTGGTTTTTGATGGGAAAGTTGTTAACGTTTCTTTGCCTATCAAGGTTCAACTAAAAGTTACAGAGGCGCCGCCAGGAATCAAGGGAGATCGTGCTCAAGGAGGAACAAAAGTGGTGACCCTTGAAACAGGAGCTCAAATTAATGCTCCCTTATTTGTGGAAGCGGAAGATGTTATTGAAATAAATACCGAAACCGGCGAATACTCAAGAAGGGTAGAATAAAAGAAAAAAACAAAAACTGGCCTCGTAGAGCCAGTTTTTGTTTCCATCTCTATTCCATTAAATTCAGACCAATTTCTTCAGAATATTTTCTTTCAACTTTTCCTTCAAATACTTCTAGCAAAATTTCGCAAGTCGCGGCTATCACCAGTTTTTTGATATGACCGCCAATCAATTGCAAATTACTATTTGCAAAGCTCCCATGAAAGTGAATTATTATCTTTCCTTCCATTATGGCAATGTTTCCCACTAAATCAACTATTTCTAGCTTTTCTTCAATCAGTTTTCCAGAGTATTCCTTTTTATCAATATCATAATGCTCCAAATCTACTTCTTTTGCAGCTCCAATTCCCCAGAAAAATCCTGTTTTAATATTTTTTTCTTTGCAGAAATTAGTTAAGCTTTCAATAATTTCTTCATTTCTATCAAATCTGATAATATATTTGTTGTTTTCTTTTAGGATAATTTTCATAAGTTAAGTAAATAATATATTTATCTAATTATGTTTCAGTATGCGCTAGTTTTCCATTTTCTCGGGATTTTTCGAACATAAAAATAAAAAACCATGCAGCGAATACAACATAAATTATATTCAAACTAAAAGCCCAAATCAAGTGTTCTTTGGATAATTGGACTCCACTTAAAATCTGTTTCATTCCCTCAAAGATATGGGCGGTCGGTAGAAACCAAGCGACTTTTTGCAGAAACGGAGGGAGAACCGAAAGTGGGTAAAAAACAGCAGAAACAGGATAAGGAATCTTTAACCATTTTTGTTAAATTTAATGGCGTATCAGAGGCTACTACCCCGCCTGCATTTAAAAAAATTACCCGGTCGCACATCTGAGTAATTTCCTCCATATTATGCGAGGTATAAAGCATTGAAATATTCCTTTCCCTCCTTATTTTAAAAAAAAGATCCCTAACTTTTTTTGCAATTTCAGGATCGAGCTAGGCGGTCGGTTCGTCTAAAAACAGCAGTTCAAGATCGTTTAAAAGAGATTTGCACAAAGAAAGCCTGGTTAACTGGCCAGAAGACAGGGTTCCAGCTAATTGGTTTCTTAAATCCGTTAATTCGAAATCTTTGAGTAATTTTCGATTTTTTCTTTTGGGTTTTTCACTTCGTAAAGATAGGCAAAAAACATTTAAATTTTCATGAACCGTTATTCTTCCCTGGAAAAAAGAATAAGCTGAGGCATAATTCACTTTCTTTAGTATTTTCTCTCGGTTTTCTTTAAAATTCAAATCGAAAATTTTTACTTCTCCCTGTGTCGGTTTGGTAATTCCTAAAAGCATTGTAAGGGTCGTAGTTTTTCCGGCTCCATTCGGCCCGAGAAAACCAACTATCTCCCCTTTTTCTATGTCAAAAGATATATTGTCTACGGCCAAAAATCCATCAAAGTTTTTAGTTAAATTTTTAACTTCAAGTATCAGTTCTCGCATACAATTTTAAAATACGGCATCAGATAAACTTTGCTTAATTTAATGATTGAGTTCTAACTATTTTTCACTATCCATTGATTACTTCATATTCTTTCTCGCTTCTCGCACCAAGTCCGAATTCGGCAGCCTTTTTAATCTGGGTTATATTCCACGGATCCTTTTTGGAAATATTATTTCCGGGAAAAGACTGAATAATTTTTATTCCTTCCACATCAATCGCGATTCTGTCGTCAGATGCCAAAATTAGATCGGGCGCTTTTGTTAGTCCTTTGTACGGACCACCGGTTACAAAACATTTTCTGGCATCCATAATAATTAAAGTAGGATTTATCAGTTTATTTATTTCGGCAATCTTTTCCGATAGATCGTGCAAATGAATTGGAATTCTTTCCATTGGCTTAACAAAACCGAACGAAATTTTTATTGAAGCACTTATTTCTGCACACATGTGGGTTTTTAAGCAAGGGAGTAGGATAATTTTGTCAACCCGATCAAGAGAGGCAGAAAGCGAAACTTTTTTAATATACTTAGGATTGGGAATTTTTTTTGTCGTCCAATCGTAAAATGGCAGAATTTTAGGAGCAGGATTCATTTTTTCCAATTCAAATAGGCCCATCTTTTTTAATATTTTTTTGGTATCTAGCGTACACTCAACCGACTCCCCTATTATTACTTCTTTCGCTCCAGCGCGATATATGATTTCAACAACGTTTTTTAAAAATTCGATGTCCGTAGTTGCCGGGAATGGATCAGTGCTATTATAATTCGGTTTTACCAAAACCACATCTCCGGTTTGGATAAAACCGTTAAAGCCTCCGATAAGATCAACAGCCTTTATTATTGCGCCCTTTAAATTACCTTTAACATTTACCTTACTCACTTTTTTCATAATTTTTTGATATTAAAAATTTCTAGCTTTAGTCATCCATTGACCATATTGACAATCTGGACTATGGGATGGCGGTGTATTTTTTTTAAGCGTTTCCACTGCCTCTTCAAAAAGCTCTGGAACATCAGACGGATTAGTTTCAATTTCGTGAAGTTCTTTTCTAAACGGCAGCCTATCGCCAAACCCGTTTCCTTTGTCAACTATATAAAATGCCAAGTATCCTTTTCTGGGCGTCTCAAAACCATTTTTTTCGAGCAAAAAAGTATAGATATCCATTTGGAGCTGAAAACGGTCATAAATATTAGCCACAGTGCTACCGGTTGATTTATAATCAAGCGGAGCCAATTTTTTATCTGGAAATTCCAAAACATCGTCTACCGCGCCAAAAAGCGTAGCTTCCAGTTGTGAATCAAAATAGCGAATTCCGCTAAAATTGCTTCTCCATTGATTTAACAAATTCTGGTTTGAAAAAAGCTTGGCTGAAATATTATGGGCTAAAATCAAAGGATGCGGCTCTTTCCTCATTCTGTAGCCGTCGAACTCTTGTTTTAAAAGTAGATCCACGGCTGCGTTCAATGCATAAGGATAAGGCTGCGGTCTTCTAATGCCTTGTTTTTTATCTAACCAAAAACAACAAGGGCATTCCAAAAATAGATTTAAAGAATTTGGCGAAAGTTGTATTGGTTTAACATACATAATTTAGAGTTTTAGCTGATTTACCCCGCTAGAGAGTCCCGCCCTTTCTAACGGGGTTTATTTTACAAGAATAAACAACTATCTTTTTAAAATTCTTTCCTTAAAAAAATAAAAGAGCCAAACTATAAAAAAGATTGCGCCAATTAATAAAGATAAAAGCGCAATAATAAAAAAGAGGGGTTCCTCTCTTTCTGTAAGGCAAGAAATTAAATTATGCAAAACAATCGATAAAAGAGCAGCTAGAAATGCTGTAATAAAAACCATTGGTTTTTTTAAAAATATCATATTATTAGAAAATTTTACCACTTTTCAAAAAGAAAAGAAAGGCGCGACCACTTAATCGCGCCTTATGAGGCGAGGATAATAATGAAACTAGGCTCCGCCGTCCCTTATTACGCACTCTTTCTGGGGTATTCTACAAAGACAAGTTGGTTTCCCATGATTTGGAGGCCACTGAGAGGATGGAAACGGATAAGTACAGAATTGGCCGTGACCATTTACCTCCAAAAAGCCACAGACACCTAGGTCTACGACACCCCTACGATTTAACTCATATAAGAGTTGCTGCCTAAGTGGCGGAAACCAATTTCTTATTTCGGGCATATATTTTGCTAGTGCTTCAACTTTGTCGTCTGCGTTTGGATATTTTTCCAAATCAACAACCCAGCCATTGTCTCTAATTTGGCTTATGGCTGCCTCGACGCGACTTCTAGTTGTAGCCTGAAGTTTATCCTCCACATCCACCTCCTTTAAAAAGAGCGAATTACTTAGCGTTTTTTAATGATAGCAATTTAAACTATAAAGTCAACTCAGTTAGAAGTTTGTGTAGGGTATATTTCTAGCAGAGCCAAGAATAGATTAGTTAGAATATTGGAAATATAAAGGAGTGCCGTTCCAGCCATCGCTCGTGGCACGTAAAACTCCTACTCCTCCACCCGGAGTAGGAACTGTTATAGATAGAGTTACTGGTTCATTTGGGTTTTCCAAGTTAGCATAAAGAGTGCATTTTGAGCCATCATCATTCACTATGTATATATATTTTGATTCTGTTTCTGTTCCTGTCTTTGGATCTTTAGGTATTGTCGAGAGATACTGCCGATATTCAGGATTTTTACGGAAAATTTCATTTGTCAAATCCACAAGATCGTAAATACCCTCTCCGGCATCAGGTAAATAACAAGAACTTGTTAAGTATTTCCCAATTTGCGTTATTTCCATTTTTCTTTTTGCATCACTAGCTTTATTCCGAACCTTAAAAAGGGGCAAAAGTATAATAGTCGCAAGAATTCCTATAATAGCGATAACAACAATTGTTTCTATTAAGGTGAAGCCTCTCCGGCGCCTCTCTTGTTTATTGGGCTGAAACCCCTGCCTGTCCGGCAGGCAAGCCGCCCCAAAAGCCCTAGATAGCTTCCATTCCCGCCTGCAACGCTTCGCCAGCCCGCAGTAGATACAGCGTTTCTGGCGGGCGTAGCGATGCGGGCAGGCATCTCCACATTGTCCTTCGATAAACTCAGGATGGTGAGTGTAATCGGACCGAAACGCGGGGCTTTCTGGGGTTGGGGTGAAGGCTTTTCCCCTTAAGATATTCTGAAACGTTTTCATAGTATTATTATACGCCAAAAAGAAAAACCCTGCACGACACAGGGACAAGAAAGTGTGTAGAAAAACTATTTTCAGGTTTTACCCCGTTAGAAGTCAGATATATATAGATTTTTCATAAGACCTGGCACAAACAAGAAGAACGGAGTTCAATTGGAGATCTTTGTCTTTCTGACTTCTAACGGGGTTTACCACTTAATCGTAAATTCGTGGTACGGATCATTCTTGAAAGCACATTTTGTTTCGTCACAAATTGGTTTTTTGCCTACAGCCATTTGCATTACGCTACAAAAATATCCTTTAAAAACCTGGCAATAGAGTTCGTGGGGATTAAAATTTTCCAGTCTTATTATCATTTCTTTATTCTTTTTATCCAAACTTGCAACTGTCAGTCCCCCGACGGTGTAATGTTTTCTCCACATTCCCGGAACTTCTTCGGCCACTTTTTCAAGAGAAACAAAATATTTCATGAAAAGTCTTAAAAGAACAGAGACCTTCGCTAAATAATGCCCCAGTTCTTGAATTCTTTCGTCATCAAAATGGAAAAGCCTTTTTAAAACAACAAGGCTAATTGTGTCAAGTTTAAGCGGATAAAAATCCATTGGCCTTATTTCCCGGTATTTTATGGGCTGACCTATTCCTGCCATTGCTTCCTCTAAACGTTTCAATCCTTGCTCTCCTGTTTCGTGAAGAATAAAATCAGCGTCGCCTCGAAAGGCAACCCCTCTTACTTCTCCTTGAATTTGAAGCAGTTTATTAAGTTCTTCTTCTGAAAGAATCTCTTCCATGTTTTGTTATTTTAACAAAACAAAAAGGCCAATACAAAATAGTTATCCACTATTCTTTTTTATTTAAGCGCGGAAACGCAGGAGTTGAATTGCTGCACTTTCGTATTATAGCTATCTATTAATTTTTTATTTTCAGAAGCTAAAGTATTATACTGATAAACCAGACTGTTGTATTGTTCAATTAGTTGCAGATAAAAATCGCCGCGTTTTGGTCTTGTTTTTTCAATCTGGTTTTGTAAAGAGGTTATAGTTTGTTTAAATTTTTCAAGCTGAACTTCATTTACCTCAATTCTTGTTTTAATTGCGTCAGATGGTCGTGGACAAACAGAAAGGGGAGTTCCAAAGTGTTGAACCGCCAGCCAGGTAGTATGACCTTCAAATATACCTTTCCCAACCGTAATGCCAATTTCTTTATATTGCGGGTTTAATATATTAGCCCTATGACCGGGACTTTCCATCCAGTCCTGAACCAAGGTTGCGTCGTTTTTAAAGTTTCCGAGAGCTAAATTTTCTCCAATGACGAGGAATTCATAGTCAACTTCTCTTGCCAAATCTGATACCCCTTGTCCTGATGGTGAACTGTGTTCAAAATATTGATTTTTGAACATATCATCTAGTTTGAGCTGGGCGGATGAATCAAGTTTTGAATTCTCCTGTAGTGGCGGAAGACCATTTTTTATCCTTTCAGCATTTGTCAGTTGGATTACCCCGGCCTTTGTCAGAAAGGCATCCTGTTCTTCTTTTTGGGCGCGAAGAGGCGGTGGCGTGATAATCTGTTTTTCAATTTCATTTATTAAAAAGTCACTAACTCCTTTTTCAATTTTAGGAAGCCGTAAAGATAGGATAGAATAAAAATTCAAAATATCGTCCCAGAAAAATAAAGCCGCTCCCAGAATCAACGCAAAACCTACAATTATTATTGAAGTTTTTTTCATAGTTTATGACGTAAGAATTCTTTAAATTTTTCTAGCGCAATTTTCCTCATTGAGATTTTGTGTTTTTCTTCCGGAGACATTTGGGCAAACGTTATGTTAAAACCTTTCGGGATAAAAATTATATCCCAGCCGAAATTATTATCTCCTTTTGCTTCTTTGGCAATTAAACCTTCTATTTCTCCAATAAAATTTCTATATTCTACACCGTCAAAATAACCAATTACAGTTTTTGCCAAAGCTTTTCTATTATCAAGGACTAATTTGCAAAGCTCGCCATAGCCAATGGTTTTATCAAAAAGCTTAGCCAACGCTCCCGGCAAACCTTTTAATGATTCGATATATAATCCTGTATCTTCGACAATAACTTGCTTTTTCAGCTTTTCGAAGGCTTGCTTTACCTTATGTTCAACTACTTTTTCAACTTCCACTGCTTGAATTTCGTCCAAATCTAATGCGATGTTATTAATACTAAATCCAAGAATTTCTTCAAATTCTCTTACCTTATTTTTATTAGCAGTAACAAAAGTTATAGTTCTCTCTTTGTCCATTAGATAATTTTCAATTAGTTTTATATCCTCAAAATCTTTAGGCCTTGCCATTTTTCTTTTCCAGATTACCAAATCTTTCAATCGGACAAACCTAATACCTTCAATAATGTCTGCTTCCTTGATGGATTTTTCGATGTTCTCGATAAGTGAACAATCTGCCGGGATAACTTCAATATTACCAATAGTAATGAATTTGACGATCCTGAGGAATTTAGTAGCATCTTTCCTTGTTTCTGGATATTTTTTAAGCAGCTCTTGGTATAAATCATTGGTTACGACAACATCAAGATCATGCACTCTTCTGATTCCTCTCGCGCCTAAAGGACCCGAGTCATAAATAACATATTTTCCCTCAGGAAAGGCTAATTTTTTAAATTCGCTTAATAGTTCTTTAAATTCCATACATTTTAATCATCTTATCAAAAAAATATCTTCTTGGCGAAAAAAGTCTCCGAAAAATTTGTTTTTCGAAGACAAAAGTTCGTTTATTCCTTGTGTTAAACGTCATGCCCAAACTCAAGCTCTTCATTAAGTATTTCGATAACTTCTTTATAGCCTCGTTGTTTTGAGACTTCCGATATGCGGTCAACTTTTCAAAAATTTTAAAAATGTTAAAATATGTATAGATATCAATAGATTAACAATTTTATTCTATGAAAATTACAAAATTTAAAGAGTTCTTCACCCTGAAGCTATCGGGATTAAAAAGTTTTTTAAATTCTTTTGATAGGAAAAAAGCAATTAAAGCTGGTTTATTCTTTGCCGTAAGCATCGCCGTTGTATTCTTTCTTATTATTTTAATCAAGCCGTATTTATTCAAATTTATCAATAATCTTTATCCCCGACAAAAAGCCGAAAACATAGTCCAAAACTGGATTATAGAAAATTCTCCAACATATAAATTTGACGGCAAGAATCTTAAATTAGAAGAGAGTATGGCTTTGTATTATCCCAACTGTGCCGCCTGCTACAAATTTGTTTATTCCTTTGAGTCAACTCATTTGGGATATGGCGACAGAAGTAAGGAAAAAACGACCCCGGCAAATATTCCTCATACGCTGGTCGTAACAGTAAAAAGCGGTAGAGTAACAAGCGCTATCACTGATTATAAATATGACGAAATTAAAAAAATTCCTCTTAAAGAAGAAAAAACTAGAGTAAAATTTTACTACCCAAATCAAAAATTAGCAGATGAAGTTAAAGATGTTTGCAGCCCCGATTCCATAGGTTTCGTAGAAAGAGAAATTCCTAAAACAGACAATATCGTCCTTGACACAATAAATATCTTAATTAAAGGTGACTTGGAAGTTTCCGAAAGAACTAATGGTTTTTATACTGAGTTTGCGCGCCGTGATTTTAAATTTCGCGGCATCGGGTTTGAGAAAGGAATTTTAACGTTAGAATTTACTGAAATCCCGGGCTTTACATCGGGTGGGTCTTGCCGTGTTGGCTTGCTTCGCGCCCAGATTGAAAAAACTGCAAAACAATTTTCTGAGGTAAAATCAATAAAATTTTTGCCAGAAGATTTATTCAATCCTTAATTATTTTGTAAACCCCGCCGCTTTGCGGCGGGGAACAAAAAAAGTTTGACTTCGTCAAAGTTTTCTTTGCCTTCGGCAAAGAAAACCAGGTTTCCAAAGGAGGGGACGAAACACCTTAAAAAGATATATTATTTATTTTGTACCGAGTTCAGAGTAACAAAAAAATCGTCTTTTTGGCGATTTTTTTTGTTACTGGGATTCGTTTTTCATTACAGTAAACCCCATTAGAAAGGGCGGGGCTTTAGACTCAACCACCCTTTCTTGAAAGAAAGGATTAATTTCGAGCAAAGCGAGAAACAAGGTTCTGAGGAGCCGAGCGACGAGGGTTCTTATTTCGAACGAAGTGAAAAACAAGGTTTTTGCCGAAGGCAAAGTTCTTATATTGCCTCTCAATCGCCCTACCCCGTTAGAAATTTTATAAACAAAGTTTTGATAGAGGTTCTGGAAGGAAATTTCTAACGGGGCCTAAGGGGTGGGCCTTTCTAACGGGGTAAACGATTCTATTATCTCATTTGCTATCTTTTCGTAATCTGTAAATTTATTTTCTTTTGCGGTATAGGTTACCAAATAAGCAATGGTCTCACGTATCGTAAATATCATAATATATTTTAAATTCTCTCCGTTTCTAACCGCACTAAAAACTATTTTATATGCAGGATTTTTATCTAACACGTAAAAATCTCCTTCCAAAAGCTTAAAGTCTGAAAGAGAGGCTTTCAAACTAGTTATGCTTTCTTTTGCGTAGTCGTCAAGAGTTATTGAGTCTTTGTTTTTTCGCCATGATAAGTCTTCAATAGTTACATTAACACTTTCCTGAAATTCATCTAGGTCATTTTCCTTGGGTGAGAAAAATATTACAGCCATCCCCATATATCTTTCTTCTTTCTTCCAGTCCAACGGGTATTTTATGCTAAATTTATACTCTACGTCATTATAGGTTTGCCAAGTATCCGGATTGTTTACTTGCGGAGTGAAAGTGGGGGTTGGAACTGGATTGTTTTGCTTAACTTTTTCTTTTAGCAAATTTGAGTAATATAAAAAACCAAAAATCGCTCCTCCAATTGCGATTAAAAAGATAATAATCAAAACTTTCTTGCGATTCATTTTTTGATCGGAGATTAGGTTATAACTCCGATAACTTGTTTATTTTCTATCTCCTTTCTCTTTATTCCTCCTGTGTTCCAAACGCTTTGCCAAATTCCAAAAACGATGAACCGAAGAGGTTTCAAGAAAGCTTGACAACTTTTTAGATTTTTGTGGTCTTTTTGTTTTATTTTTGTTCATATTTGTTCATTATATCACACTTTAAGTGAAGTCCCACGGTTTCACGGCCTTGGCTTTTGTTTAGAACAGGATTTGTGGAGCTAAATCAGCACCATCCAGTTCAACGGAACTGCTACGCGAGTAAAATTAGTAAAGGCACGGTTATATAACACCGTGCCTTATCAGATTGCGACGCGCAATCTCGCTGTTACTCTTTCGAAACTCTCTTTTTCCTTGATCCTTTTTACCGCTTGAGGTATAACAACCTTCAACGCTTTCGGAATCACTCTTATAGTATATTCTCTCTCGCAGGAAAAAAATTCGCCATCTATTTGTGAATCTATACCTTTGCCGTTAACTGACCAGACTGAAATCAAGGAGCCTTTGGGTATTTTCCCGTCACTTCCTCTTGACACTTCCGGAATCTCAGAGATCGTTCCCTTTAACCCGCTGGGTATAGCCCTTAATATTCTTGCAAGGCCTATTCTGCTAAGGCAAAAGACGTCCAAAAGTCCATCGCACAAGTCAGCGTCTGCCGCGAATTTAAAAATCCCGCCGCAAACATTGTTGTTTGCCGTCAATAGAAAAGTTATTCTGCCTTCAAAATACAGCTCAGTTTCTTGGCCCCTATATACCTCCATCTTTATGAAAGGATATTCGAGATCAAACAATACTTCTCTCAAAAACGAAAGAAGATAAACCAAGATTTTGGGAAGAAAACCAAATTTTTCACTATATCCGCTAGAAAATCTAGCTATTCCGGGCCCTATGCCTATTGTAAAATAGCTGGCAAAAAATCTTCCATTCACCTCGCCAACGTCTAGCTCGACAATGCTTCCTCTGATGGCTAAATCGAGCGCTTCTTTTGTGTCTCTAGGAATTCTTAAGACCTTGGCAAGATCGTTCACGGTGCCAGCTCTAACTATAGCGAGTGGCACATTGCTCAATACAAGGCCGTTTATTACATCGTTTACCGTGCCATCCCCACCGACCGCTACGACCAAGTCATAACCTTGCCAGACAGCCTCTCTTGCTAGGTTTTCGGCAGTGTTTAGACCGTCTTTTGACGTAAATTCAATTCTTATCTCAATTTTCTTCTCGAAAGACATAAGTCTTTTCCATTGTTCGATTTCTCTCAACGCCTTTTTACCTTTACCGTTGCCAGCGCAAGGATTAAGAATTACCATCATTTTCTTGACAGTCATTTCTCTTCCTCCTTTCTTTATTCTGTTGGAAAAGAACTAGAATATTATATATTAGCAAAATGGAACTACCCCGCCCACGGAGGGGCGGGGTATCCCTTCGGGCAAGTTCTTTCTGCGGCTTCATCCCCGACGACGGAGCGTCGGGGTATTCCGCCGCGAAATAAAGATTTTTAGCAAAAAACTTAAACCTTTCCTCTTTTAATGTTTTCTCTAATTTTCTCAATAAAGCTGTTGAAAAAATAAAGATTGTGAAATGTTAAAAGGCTCATTCCGGTGATTTCGCCTGCCCGAAAAAGATGACAGACATAATTTCGCCGGTAATTTTGGCAAACAAAACAGCCACACTTTCTATCAATAGGATTTTTATCTTTTAGAAGACTAGGCTTAAAAAAATCAATTTTGCCGTTAAAAGTATAAGCAATCCCCCTTCTCGCATAATGAGTTGGGACAATACAGTCAAATGTATCAACCCCTGCTTTTATAATTTTTGGAATGTCTTCCAAATAACCTATACCCAGCAGATGGCGCGGTTTTTTCTCTGGTAGTTCTTTTATAACCCAGTTTATCATTCGGAGCATTACTTTTTTATCGTCGCCAAACTCTCCGCCAATCCCAAAACCACTAAATTCTAAATCGCCAATAAATTTCGCGCTTTCGATTCTTAAATCTTTATATTTACCACCTTGAACTATACCAAAAAGAGCTTGATTTGATTTTTTAGTTTTTAAACAAGTTTTTGCCCATTTATGGGTTTTAAAAAGAGATTTTTTGGTATATTTGTAGTCGGCTACCGGAGATGTGCATTCGTCAAAAGCGAAAATAATATCAGTACCTAGTTTTTCCTGTATTTTTATTGATTCTTTGGGGCCTAAAAATATCTTTCTTCCATCCAAATAAGAACGAAATAAAATTCCATCTTCGCTAATTTTTAAAAGTTTTGGTTGTTGCCTTTCTTTAATTTTTAAGTTTGATTTTTGTTTTAAAATTTTACCCATTCCCAAGTCCTTCCCAAATCCAAGACTAAAGGCCTGAAACCCTCCAGAATCAGTCATTAAAGGTTTTTTCCAATTCATAAACTTATGAAGCCCGCCAGCTTTTTGAACAATTTCTTCTCCTGGCCGCAAATGCAAATAATATGTGTTGGCAATTAAAATCTGTGTTTTTGTTTCTAAAACTTGTTCGCTAGTTAGTGTTTTAACAACAGCCTGCGTTGCCACCGGAACTAAACAAGGCGTCTCTACAACGCCATAAGAAGTTTTTATAAAACCTAATCTTGCCTTGCTGTTTTTTGATTTTTTAATAATTTTGAACTCAAGCATCTATTGTGATATTTAATCTTGTCATTTTATCTTTTATCTGTCTAGATACATCAATACAAAAACAGACGTTGTTAACACCTGTTTTTGGAATAATTTAAAATTTCAACATCTCGGCGTATTTCCCTATTATCGGCAATGGTTCTTCTTTTCCGTTCAGCGCGTTTAGAATGCCTATTATCCAAACAACTATTAAACCAAGATTAACAACCCAGAATAAATAACCGCCAAAAAAAGGAATCTTACTAATAATGCTTCCCACGACCCCAGCCACCAATATAGTTATAAAAAAGACAGCTCCCTGTTTTACATGAAATTTTACAAACGAGTCATCTTTAGATTCGGTCAGCAAGGGCAGGAAGAATATGAAATAAGCAAAAACAGCCATGCCGGTGTTTTTGTCTTTTTGTTCAGTTTGTTCAATGCCTGTTGGATTTTCCATAGCTTTTTAGCTTTTTATCTTAAAAATAATGTTTTACCTAGTGACGCCAAACCAAAACTCGGCAGAACATCCGATAGTAAAAACCAGCTCACTACAATAATAAACAGCATAAATAAAATAAATTCTGATGTTCTCATAATTTGCCGCAACGGTAAAATATATAGACCATCTTTTACGAAAAAAAGTAGGTATCTATATTCAGTGTATTATATTAAAGTTAGAAAATTCTCCTCTATGCCCTTCTTTGACAATTTCGAGATTATCAATTCTTGCCATAATTGATCCTTTTTTTGCCCATTCGATAATTTTTTCGACCTTTTCTTTCTCGCCCTCAAAGACAGCTTCAACTCGTCCATCATTTAAATTTTTTACCCAACCCTTAATGCCAAGCGAGATAGCATGTTTGCGCATATTTTCTCTGAAAAATACCCCCTGAACGCGACCACTAACAAAAATATGAAATCTCACATTTTCATCCATGGTTTAATTCGAGCGTTAGCGAGAAACAAGGTTCTGCCCAAAGGGCAGGTTCTTATTTCGAGCTTTGGCGAAGAATCAAGGTTCTGCCCGAAGGGCAGGTTCTTATAGAATTAATTTCTTTTGCCCAAATCCTTTTACTATCTCTTGAGCTAGTTTTTCACCCGATCTAGTCAAAGAAAAAAATGTTTTCGGATCACCAGTAATTAATCTTTTTTCTCTTAATTCTCTCAATGGCCTATCCAATTTTCTAGAATCCGGCCAATTGCGGTACTGAGAAAAACTAAACATTTTTGGAAAATAACTAAAACATTTTCCTACCACTTTCTCAAACGTGCATTTTTCATTTTCCATTTGGGTAAAGTAAATTCCTAGTAGAATTAAATTATTGATGGATTTATGTTCATACAATCCGACGTCGTAGTTGATTTTCTTTTTTGGTGATTTCTTTGCCATTTTGATTTAGTTCCTCATTATTTTATTATACCCCTCATTAATTTAAAATCAAGTTGAAAAAGAAAGCCTTTGAAAAAATGTTGCCGGAAATGAACTACCTCACCCCAAGGGATGGGGTATCCCTTCAGACAAATTATTTTGAGGCTTCATCCTTGCGGAAGACCGCAGGGTATTCTGCCGCAAAATAAAATCTCCTCCGAAAATGCTAGAGGAGATTTTGTTCGTTGTGGATTAGTTAACGATTGTGAAGCGCCTTCCACGCTTCAGCCAGAGTTTCTGGCAACTGTGACGCTCTTGCATCAAAGCGCCAGAGGCTTTCGGCTGTGTATCCTGTCAGAAACTCTTGTCGGTGAACCAATTGTGCCATGGCAAAGAGCAATCCCGTTCCCTCAAACCTGCCGCTTACATACGACATTCCGAGAGTTCGAACTCCGACTTCGCCAAGCAACTGACTGACCAACCAAGGAGTTCTTACATCGCCATCAAAGTAATAAGAAGTTGAAAGGTTCCATTCTACCGGCGTATAACCACAGACGTACGAGTGGCCATCGCTATCGTTACAGGTAACTGGTGCCCACTGCGTATTGTCAGCGAACCGATACTGAATCATCAGATCAGCGCTGACGGCCTGTGGATTGTCCTTCAAAAAATTCCAGAAGGTAGTCTCTCTTTGCCACTGTGCCCATTGTTCAGCCGTGTAAGGCTGTTTTTCTGGTGACAGTGGTTGCCCTTTCTGGTCATAGACCATAGGCATTGGCTGTTGATCATCAGACCCAGTCTTTTCCCGCAGCCCAAAATCTGGCTCGCCACGACCGAACATAATCAGGGAATCGCTGGCTCCGATGAAAGCCCTAACCGTCATCACGTAAAGCAGACTGTCGTCAGAGCCGTACCATCGGATTTGGTCCAGGTCAGCATTGGGAGCGTTAATGAAGCCCACTCTTTCAAGCTCTTTGACCACTTCGTCATTCGCATCCTTTGGCAAACCTTGCTTGTCTAGGTGTTCATCAAGAACCCAACCCTTTAGTGCTCGCAGATTGTCAGCAACATCGTTCCACTCCATATTGTAAAACGGAACGATTCTGATCCAATCCCACGGCGTTTGGGGATTTGGTCTGTAAAAGACCGCGTACTCTTTCTGTCGATTCAAGAAGATGCGGTCGAAGTTTGCGTACTTATCCGCATCGCCTGCCGAGTAAATCAAGTATGCATCCTTATAGGCACCGTCCTGCTTGAACTCCAACCAAGGCATTTGGCTTGACTCAAGATCAAGTACCATTTCGTTCACTATCTTTGCAGCAGCCATCGTGTCGGTTTCGGAATCAGGAATATCCCAATTCTTCCACCAACCACCCGGCATTTGCGCGGCAGGACCACCAATAGCTGTTACGCTATGACCCCAGTTGAAAAAGTAGGAACTACTGGCAATTCGGAACTGCCAAACCTGATTAATGACTAGAGCGCGAAGTGTTGCATTGTTTAAATCAAGCATAAACTCCGCACCTTGTTTTTCGCAAGGCACATCATAGTACCAGAGAGATTGATAATCTTTCCTTTCAGCATCAGCATACTGCATAAAGTTCCGATTGAAGTCCAAACGGATTTTCGCGCCGCAGATTGCATTACCATTAAGATCGGCCGCAGCAAAAGTAGCCGGCTCCAAAGTCATAAATCTTGTTAAGCCGGCGAATCGCTTGGGTTTGTTCATACCAAGTCCTTGATAGACACGACCATCGGGTAGTGTTACCGCCACATCTTGCGTCTTTGACCCAGACATACGGTTAAAGGTGACCGTCTGCAAGGTTATCGGCGCAAATTCGTTTACGCCGCGCAATACCGCTTGATTCACTTCTTTTTCTGTTCCGGCAGGGCCGGTAAGACTATACGTTACCAGATACTCCAGTCCGTCAGTCGGCATATCTCGTCTTGTCCAATCGGATGCTTGAGTTACACAACCAGTCAAAAAGGAAACCACCACTAGAGTCGAAACGAGAACCATTAGACGCCTCATCTGAAGCCTCCTTTCTCCGTTTAGGAGATTTTCCACAACAAATTGAGAATGTGCAGATAGTAAAGATACTATCATAAATATATTTTTTGTCAATAGTTTTATTTCGTAAACAAAAAAGGCGCCGTGAGGCGCCATAGAAAATCGCATCTTATTATTTATCATTTAAATACTTTCTCCCCTTTAATTTTTCCGGAAAATACTCCTGCTTTTCTTTATAATCAAAATCCGGGCTGTATTTATATCCTTTGCCATATCCTATTTCTTTCATAAATTCTGTGGGCGCGTTTCTTATGTGTAATGGCACTGGCAAGTTTCCGTATTGTTCAACATCCCTAGCCGCGGCTGAATAGGCTTTGTACAAATCATTAGATTTCTTGCATTTTGCCATATAGACAACAACCTGGGCTAAAATCACATTGCATTCGGGCAAACCAATAAAATGGCAGGCTTGGTAAGCGGCCACTGCCTGCTCCAGGGCTCTAGAATTGGCAAGGCCGATATCCTCTGAAGCAAATCTTACAATTCTTCTGGCAACATACAAAGGATCTTCGCCTGCTTCCAGCATTCTGGCAAGCCAGTAAATAGCGGCATCGGCATCAGAACCACGCATTGATTTATGCAAAGCTGAAATTATATTGTAATGTTCTTCGCCATCTTTGTCATAAAGCAAATAAGATCTTTGAAATGCCTCTTTAATTAGATCAATTGTTATTTCGAGCGACGGCGAGAAACAAGCTCTGCTTATATTTAAAGGTTTTACCCCGTTAGAAAGTTCTGTTTTCTGAAGCGATTGATTAGAAGTGACGATTTTTTCTAAAACTTTGCCCTTTCTAACGGGGTTTATTTTACCATTTTTAGCCTGCTCTGAGTCAGGTCGAAGGGTTTCTTGATTTCGGTTTGTAAAAACTGCGTACTCTAAGGCATTCAAGGCGATCCTGGCATCTCCGTTGCTCATTTGAGCCAAAACGTCTATCGCCTCTTCGTTCATTTTGATGTTATTTTTACCAAGACCTTTTTCTTTATCTTTTAAAGCCCGCCGAATAATTTCCGAAATATGTTTTGCCTCAAGCTGTTTCAGAATAAAAACCCGGCAACGCGACATCAAGGCTCCCCTCACCTCAAAACTCGGGTTTTCCGTTGTGGCTCCAATTAAAATTATCAATCCCTTTTCAACATGAGGCAAAAGCGCATCCTGTTGTGTCTTATTCCAACGATGAATTTCGTCTATAAATAGAATTGTTTTCGTGCCGAGTCGCGAATTTTCTTGCGCTCTTTTAATAAAATCTCGTAAATCTTTTAAACCGCTGGAAACTGCACTGATTTGGATAAAATCAGATTTTGTTTGTTTGGCAATAATAAAAGCCAAAGTTGTTTTGCCACTGCCTGGCGGCCCCCAAAAAATCATTGAAGGCAATCTGTCTGATTCAATCGCCTGTCGCAAAAGTTTTCCTTTGCCCACAATCTCGTCCTGTCCCAAGAAATCATCCAGCGATTCAGGCCTCATTCTATCGGCCAATGGTTTCATTTTGTTTGAGATATCCATTACTTAAAATTAACAATAAATCATATTTAATTCAAATTAAAAAGCCAATATCGCCAATCTTAAAAGAACGGTATTTAACCGTTCTTTTCTTCTTGCATTTTTGTATTTTTTCTATTCCACTTATCTTCCCAAAATTTGATTAATCTTTGCATTTGTTTTTTGACCAACAAGCCCAGTTCCATTAGTAAGTCCAAAAGGAGAAAGAATTTCGGATTTGTACTTTTCTTGGAATCTAATTACAGCGTTTTTTGTTAGTAATCCAAAATATCCTGTAACCAATCCTTCAGGATAAATGTTTTGGCCCTGGGATTTTAAAAAGGCTTGTAAATATTTTACATCGTTATTTCTTTGGCCATACTTGAGAGTAACAATAAATTTGTAATTATAAGGGATTTCCGGGATTTGTGTTGGTGTCGGTGTCGGCGTTGGCGTCGGCGTCGGAGTCGGAGTTGGAGTAACCGTTGGAGTAGGAGTAGGAGTAGGTGTTGTTGTCGGGGTTGGAGTTGGAGTCGGAGTAACCGTAGGCGTTGGCGTCGGTGTCGGGGTTGGAGTTGGCGTAGGCGTTGGCGCGGCAGAAACAATAAGTTGCGTTCTATTTTGTGCCACCACCCCTTCTCTTTCAACAATTACTTTTACAGTATAAGTACCGGCTATTGCATAATCACAAACATCATTAACCCTATAAGAATTAACAAAGGCATTCTCTATTTTCTTTGCGTAATCGGTAGTAACATTAGTACCGTCATCAGATCGGTTGCAGTAATAATAATAATTAATATCACCTTGAGCTGTTCCTGAAACCATAGCCAGAATATCTACATCTACTAATGGGGCTTCCCCCACCGGAGGAATAACAGCCATAATAACCGAAAGAAACGGCGCTGGCGTTGGAGTCTGTGCATTCGCTGAAAAAGATAAAACAAAAAACGAGACGAGGGTTGCGAATAAAAAATATCTTTTGATTTTTGTTTTCATATTATTTTATTATACCAAAAACAAAAATAAATGCAGTAGGGGGCCATCAAAAAAGCGGCTTGACCCTTAGTCGCACCGCTTATCTTCTTTGTTAGCTTATTTTGCCATCGTCAGGTCTGAAATCCTATCTCCGAAAGCATTTCAACCAGAAGTTCCAATGGAATCCCCCACAAAGGATTGGTATAACTTCCTTCTATTCTTTGAATAAAAGAAGAACTAACGTATTGCAAGGGATTGTAGCCCAAAGCAAAGGTGCTGTAGCGAGGATCCTCGTTAAGATATTTTTCAATCTCTTTGTCAGAGATATGTCGCATAAAAATTTCTGTCTTAGCAACTCTTGAGATATCCTTTCCCGTAGCTGTATTAACCATATAAATTCCGGTATAAAACTGATGATTATTGCCAGAAAGGCTCCGTAATCTTTGAAAGGCTTCTTCCCTTGATTTTGGTTTTTCAAGAATTTGACCGTTCAAGCAACCAACCGAATCCATTCCAATTACAATGGCTTCAGAATGGTTTTTGGCAATCGCTTCCGCTTTCAACCTTGATAGAGTTTTTACTAGTTCTTCGGGATTATCTCTGTGAACTTGCGACTCATTAACTTTACTGCCTTCTGCTTCAAAATCAATGCCAAGAAATTTGAATGCTTCTATGCGATATGGTGATGTTGTAGCTTAAAATTATTTTCAGCATAATCAGATCTCTTTTATTGCAGCGTGCTACTACTATGTCACACTACTTAGAGATAAAAACAACTAATAATTAAAGTTTTTTATGCATTTTGCTTAATAAAACTTTTTCCAATAAAGAATATTTCCCTGCTTTCTTTTCTCGATGCCTGGGGTTTTAATCTTTTGGCAGACTTAAAGTTTTCTTCTATTTTTTTGAAAAAATCTTTGGTCTTCTCGCTTTCAAAAACTTTACAAACAAAATTTCCGCCGGGTGTTAGAACTTTTTGGGCTATTTCTAAGGCTTTTTCGCAAAGTTCCAATGACTTTGCCGCATCGGCGAATTTTACGCCCGAAGTTTTAGGCGCTAAATCCGAAACCACAACATGGAATTTTTTGAGTTCCTTAAAATCATCTTCGGTAAACGCAAAGACATCTTTTTTTAAAAATTTTGCATTTGCCGGTAATTCTATTTTAGCATCCTCAGTATCTACTCCTAAAACCTTTCCGCTAACTCCTGTTTTTTCGGATAAATATTTTAACCAAGATCCGGGGGCTGCCCCTAAATCTAAAACCTTATCCCCTGCCTTAATAATCTCAAATTTTTCATCAATCTCTTTTAATTTGTAAACAGACCTTGCCGGGTACCCCTCTTCTTTGGCTTTTCTGGTATAAAATTCGGTTTTACTTTCGCGCTGCCTCATAATTTACATATTATTGTTCCAACTTTTTTACCTTCTAATGCTTTTTGGACATTACGCGCTTTCAAAGCATTAACAACTTGCCCCTCTGCACCGCTTTTAATAATTTCGGAGAACTTTCCAAGCATGCCGCCGGTAACGTCTTTTGCTAAAGAACCTTTCAGAAATTTTTTCACTAAATTTTTATTTTTTAAATTAATCTCGGGAATAATCATGGCTTTTGGATCAAGTTTAGGATCATTATTAAAAATTCCGTCAACGTCTGTTCCAAAAATTACTTTTTTTGCTTTCAGTTTTCGGGCTAAAAAACTAGCGATTTGATCGCCAGAAAGTATGGAACACTTCTGAATTTCATCATAGGCCGGTACCCCGTATAAAACAGGGATAAGTCCTATTTCTAAAAAGCCTTTCAGGGCAACGGTATCTAATTTTTCCAGGCGCCCGGATTTCAGAACAGCACCTGCCGAAGCTTGAAAGGGAATTGCCGGTAATCCCACATCAATTAAGTGTCTTACCACTACAGAGTTTAATTCGTTCTGCAACCTCTGAGTTTCCCCAAATGCTTTAAGCTGGTCATTGTTTTTGATTCCTTTGTCAATGCCGGTCTTTTTTACAATTACATGGCCATAGGAACCAGCGCCATGAATTAAAATCACGGAAAATTTTTTAGAATTATACGCCAAAGTTATCTCTTTTGAGATCCTTTTTAGATTTTTTGAGTTAACCTTTGGTTTATCGCTAAATTTGTCGGTAATTACGGATCCTCCGATTTTTAATATAAGAAGATCTTTCATTCTTTACTCTCGTCTTCAATTTCTATTTCTTTCTTAATCTCTTCAAATTCATTTTCGATTTCTTTCAGCCGTTCTTTGCTTATTTTTATCAGAGAAACCGCTTCTTTCACCTTTCTTAATCCTTCTTCAACGTCAACTTCTTCCTGGTTTTCAAACCACCTAGTAATTTCCGAAAGCTGCTTGAGGTTATTGTTTAGGTTTTTTGTGTCTATTTTTTCTTTAGGCATTTTTATTTTTACTCCGGAACAAAGAAGGTTGCAATTCTTTACCCGGAGAAGGATTTTTTTTATTCTCCTTCGCCGAATACCCTGCGGTCTCGCCGCAGGGATGAAGGCGAGGAGAATAACCCTTCCGAAGCTCCGAGCCTGTGGCGAGGAGCGAAGGAGGGTATTCGGCTACGGAAGAATTCCGCTCAAGATACCCTGCGCTCTTGGCACAGGGAGCTTCATTGACATTTATTACTTTTGATTCAATTATCCCATCGATAACCTTGATGTCCACCTTTTTGCCAATACTAACATCTGTAGTTTTTCTAATTATTTTCCCGTCGATTGCGGCAATGGCGTATCCCAGCCGGAGCTGACGCTCGGGATCATTAAACAAAACTACTCTTTCTGAATGCAGAATCAGCTGATTAATGGTTAATAAAGATGCCTTAAATCGAGAAAGGTATTGATTCTGCGAATCTCTCAAGCCAATTTTAACATTTTTAATGCTGTTTTTAAAATTCTGCAAGGAAACTCTTAAGCTATTTTCAGCTTTTTTATATTTACCGATAATTAAGTTTCCAATCTCGAAAATGCGACCAATAGACTGGCTTATGGAATTACCAGCCATTGACAGCTGTTTACTATAACAATCAATAATTGCCCTTTCGCTTCTTTCCAAAAGAAAAATAGCTTGTTGCCAAGACTCATTAAGAAGGTTTGCAGCTGCAGTCGGAGTAGAAACCGAAATATCTGCAGCGAGAGCTACAAGCGGTTCGTCTTTATGATGCCCTATGCCGGCAATCACCGGAACCGGAAAATCAACCAGCTCTCTGACAAGCATTTCATTGTTAAACGGCATCATCGACTCCATTGATCCCCCGCCTCGGATTATAACTAAAACATCAATGTCCTGTTTTTTGAATGTTTTTATTGACAACAAGAGATCTTCCACCGCCGATTGCCCTTCGACCCGAGAATCAATCATTTTAATCTTAAATCCAAATCTTCCGATATTATTAAGGAAGTCTGCGATCACCGCTCCTTGCCGGGAGGTAATCACGCCTATTTTTTGTGGATACTTTGGGATCGGTTTCTTCCTGTTTTCAGCAAAAACCCCTTCTTTAGATAGTTTTTCCTTTAATCTGTCATACTCTTTTTTCAGTGCGCCCTCCCCTGCCAGCTCGATTGTTTCCGCAATAAAAGAAAAAGTTCCTTTTGGAGGATATATTTCTGGATATCCATAACTAATAATTTTAGCCCCCTCTTTAAGCTCAACTCCGTAAATTGCATATCTTGATTTCCAGATTATGCAATTTATTATGCCCTGCCCATTTTCGTCCCAGAGCGAAAAGTACACGTGGCCGGTGGGACCGATATCAACCTTGCCCACTTCTCCGATAATCTTAGCCTTAGCTTTTTTGAGCCCAATATTGAGAAGGGTGATAAATTCTGAAACCGAAAAAATTTTATCATCGCCTTCTGTGTCTTGTATAAAATTGCTGCCTTCCATTTTTAAAGAATATTATCTTTGAGCGAACTCGCAAATTTCTTTGAAATCGCAAAAACTGCATTGCCAGCCTGGCGTTGGTCCAAAATCGCTATTTTTGATCTCCCCTATTTTTTGCACTATCTTTTCTTTTAAATTATTTTTTTCTTTATCGTTGCTTATGAATGACGCTTTTGTGCCGTCATTTAGATAAAAATAAACCAGTTCTTTCGGCTTTAGGCCAAAAATTTCTTCGGCTGCAATTTGATAAATTATCAACTGCTCTTTATCTTCCGGATTTAGCTTATTTTTTGAGCTACCGGTTTTATAGTCAATAACCGCTGTCCCGCCTTCCAGCTCGTCTATGCGGTCTATTTGCCCTCGTATTGTGTGTTTAGCAATTTTTAAATTAAATGGTATCTCTAAAGCTAAATTCCCATCAATTTTTAAAATTTTTGGCGGCTTCACTGCAAAATCGCTATAAAAATCTTTGATTATTTTTTTCCCTAATTTGTAATATTCTTCTTTTTGCTTTTTATTTTCATACCATTCATCAATCCAGTTTTTTTCATACATTTCTACTAAGTCGTCCAAAGTTACACTATTTTCCCTCTTTTTATCTTTGGAAGAGCTAAAACCAAATAAATTATTTTGTTCGTTTTGCTTCTCTTCGTTTACCTGTTTCAAAAAAGAATACAGCGTATTATGCATTGTTTTACCAAAGGAAAAAACCGCCTTTCTTCTTGTCGGTACCCTAAAAATAAATCCGAATTTATACTGCAAAGGACACTTTTCAAAAGCCGCCAGCTGAGAAAAGGAAAAATGTTCAGGCAAATAGCTTTCTGAAAACTTAGGTTTAAGATTTAAGGCTTTAGGCTTTTTAACAAGTTCGTTTTGAAAATGTTCAGCTTTGCTGAAGATTTCTTCGCCAGAGCGAATAAATTGGGGTTTTGCTGCCCTTCGGGGCGAACTTGTTCCATTTTGGGATTTATCCTGATATCCCATTTCAATCAAAAAACGCGATAATCTTTTATTTCGGGAACCGCCATAATCCTTGGCCGAGGTAAAGTAAAGTTCTTTTTTAGCTCTGGTCATTGCTACATAGCAAATTCTTCTTTCTTCCTGTAAATGAATATCACCTGCCGGCTTAATATCTTTTATTAAGTCTTCGGGTAGCTCAATTAACTCGCTCCTCTCAATGGTTGGAAATCTTTTATCAACCATATTGACCAGAAAAACGTATTTGAATTCCAAACCTTTTGCTCCGTGGATGGTCATAACTTTTACCATATCCGGGCCCAATTCGGGATCAAATTCAAGTTTTCCTTCCTCTCCAGAATCAATTTCCAAAAGAATTTCTTCCATAAAGTTTTTCAAACCTGGTTCAATGTTTGTTTCCTCAAATTTTTTGATTCTCTTATAAAACTGATTTAACAGATCTAGTTGTTCTTTAGTATTTTTAGTTATCAGGTATTTTAAATATCCCGAATCTTCCAAAAACGATATCAGTATCGCTGAAACTGGTCTTTGGGTGGCCAAGGCACTGTGTTTATGAACTAAGCCCAATATAAAATTAATTTTTTCTTGGCTTGTTTGAGAAATTCCAGAAACAAGAGGAAGTTCCTGCATGGTTTCGTATATCGACTTTGTTTTTCGATAACTATATTGGGTGATCTTCATTATGTCCTGCGTTGAAATATTCAAAAATGGTAAATTCAAAATTCGATAAACCGCTGTACTTTCATGATAATTATCCAAAAGTTTAAAATAAGAAATAATATCTAAAACAATTGGTTTTGAATAAAGCCCTTTCGACGCTAAAAACTGGTAAGGAATTTCAGCTCTTTCCAAGGCCCTTGTAAATGGGATCGCCGCATCGTTTGCTCTGACTAAAATGGCAAAATCATTATAGTTTGCCTCCTTGTCTTTCTTCAGAATATCGATGATTCTCTCTATAACCTTTCTGACTTCCTCATATAAAGTTTTGGCAAAGATATGTTCGATATTTCCTTTACCTTTTTCTTCGGCAATCAGCTTTTTGTTTATTTTGTTCACAAATTCCAGCCGATCAGGATCGTTGGCTTTTATAAATTTATACGCTTTATCCAGTATGTTTTGAGTTGACCGATAGTTTCTAACCAATGCAATTTGCTCTGCCTTTGGAAAATCTTTTTTAAACTGAATAATGTTACTAAATGACGCTCCTCGCCAGCGGTAAATCGCCTGATCATCGTCAGCGCATACGGTTAAATTATTTTTTGGTTCGGCCAGAATTTTTATCAATTCATACTGCGCCCAGTTTGTGTCTTGGAACTCATCAACCAAAATATATTTAAATTTTTCACGATATTTTTCTAATATCAGCGGCCGTTTCAAAAAAAGTTTCAGACAATAATTTATCAAATCGCCAAAATCCAAATAGCTATTCTCCAGCAATAAGCGCTGATAAACATGATAAGCGTTGGCAACTTCTTTTATTCTTTCTGTTTCCGAATCTTCTTTCAAATCCGTTAAGTTGGTTTTCAAGCCTTCGGCGTATTCTAAATAATCTTCAGGATAAGCTGTCTGGTCTTTGCAATGGGAAAAATGAGAAATTAAAGCCTGAATAAATTTTGTTGGATTACCCAAAGGTTTATAATATTTTAACTGAAATTTATCTAAATTTTGGCGGAGAAGAAGCCAACCGGCTGTTTGATCTAAAATTTTAAAATCAGCAGGAAGGCCAATATCCAAAGCATGATCCCTTAAGATTCTCTCGCAAAGCGCATGAAAAGTAGAAATCCACAAATCGACATAACCGTAAGACAATAACTTATCAACTCTTTCTTCCATTTCACCAGCAGCTTTTTCGCTGAAAGTAACCGCCAGAATTTCTTCGGGTTTAGCTTCTCCTTTTTCAACCAAATAGACAATTCTTTGGGTAATTACTGTTGTTTTTCCTGTTCCGGCTCCGGCCACAATTAAAAGCGGCCCAGTTTTATGGATAACCGCTTCTCTCTGCTCCTCATTTAGCTTTTTCAAGTTGTCTTGCATTAATCCATTCTACTGTGCCGTTATTTTACCCGCAAGATTTGACGAAATAACAAATTAGTATCTAAAAATTTATTAAGTAATATGAAAACACCGTTTTAGCGGTGTTCCAGATGTTATCTATCCATACAGTAGCCGTACCTTTAGCAGAATTTTTAGCTAGTATAAAATTTTTTATTTAATGGGATTTATAGGAATATCGTCTTGTTCTCTTCCTCGTTCAAAAGGATTATTAGGAACATCGTCTTGCTCGTTTGGCGTTTTACTTCTAGGCCGGGTTTTTCTTCAATTATTCCGCCTAGAATTTCTTTTGCTTTTTCCCTGCCTTCGGGCGTTGAAAGCTGCGACATAATTTGAGAATACAGCTCCGGATTTTCATTAGAATTAATTCTGTATTGTCTAATAGTTTTTACGGATATTCTGATTATCTTAGAAATCTGGAGAAATATGAACTACCACGGGCAAAGCCCGTGGTATCCTCAGGCTCCGCCTTCGGCGAGTTCTTTTTTTGCGCTTCATCCACGGCTAGAAGCCGTGGTTTTCGCGCTTCAAAAATAAAAAATAGAATTACTAGAAAAAATATTATATATGTAATATTCATCAGGTCTATTACTTTTTAGTTAATAATCCAGATTGCGTAGTTTAAAATCGTGGCGAAAGATACCCAAATAATATATGGAATAAGCAAGTAAGCTGCGGTTTTTGATATTCGGTAGAAGTTTATAATTGTGTACAATATCGCAAACCAAAGCATTAAAATTTCAAAAAAGGCTAAACCAGGCAGTTTCAAGCCGAAAAATATTACCGACCATAAAATATTTAAAACCAGCTGAAGCGTAAAAATTAAAGCTGCATTTTCTTCTCTCCATGAGCCAAACCACAATCGTGCCGATATTGGGTTCCAGGTTTTCTGTTTTTCCATATTAGCAGGAACTTCACTGGCGAAATTTCGCGACCATACCAAATACAAAGAAATTCCCATCAATAAATATAGAATTGTCCAAACCGGACCAAAAATCCAGTTTGGCGGATTAAATGACGGTTTATCTAAATGTAAATACCACCCTTTAATTGCTGGTACGGTAAAAATTGAACCTATGACCGCTGCTAACTCGCAGATTAATACGCTTATTGCTAATTTTGCAATATTTTTCATATTTACGATATTTTATTTAATCTGTATTACATATAATCCTTTTTCCTGAATTTCTCGCGCCTGGCCAAAGCTGTTCAAATCGAATTTTAAAACAAAATCTACAGTTTTCTCTATTGTCCTTCCTGTGTATTGCGTAGTTACCGGATCCCATTCCTCAAGAATAAGAGTATCTCCTTCTTGAACATCAAAGTCAGCCAATCTTAAATCAAACTTTTTCTTGCCCGAAGCAACTAAATCAAAATACTGCGGCCAAAACTTCTTTTTAATTATTGCCATATATTTATTTTTATTAAATTATTAATTTTATTTCTGAACGAAGTAAAGAAACAAAGAAACGAAGTTTTTTATCTTATCAAAATAAAAAATTCTTTTAAAAGACCGGATGCATATAAAAACAATAAAATCATAGCTAAACAAAATATAAATGCCAACCAGAAAAATCCGCTAAATCCAAGCCATTTATTTAACCATGGATAACGAACGGTTAGAGAACGAAAAAATTTAATCAGAAAAGGGTAACGAAAGTCTGATGCCGGCCTTTCTTTATACGCTAATAGATTTACGTCCTCTGGTTTTAAAAATGCAGATTTTATAAAGGAATATGCTTTCGACAAAATAAGAAAAAAAATGAATAACTTAAAATAGAAAATGGGGCTTTGAAGATCAATTTCTATTATGTTCAAAACAAAGCCCAAAACAATAATTAACAGGATAGTTAGAATAACATTTAAGATTTTCATCTCAAGCTTCTTTTCCTCTCGGCTTATCTCCTCTTTTTTCCCAAATAACATTCTTTTTATATTTATATTTTTCATACCATTTTATTAAATTACTTTTGGCTTTATTTAATATATCTTAACAAAAAAACGCTTCCTTGCCTACTGAAATTTACAAGAAATCTTGAAAGGCCGAACGATTTCTTTTGTTTGATTAAAGAAAGAACTCCTTGGCTGACTTGTTTAGCACAATTAATTGTATTATAATACTGTATACTTTCCGTGGAGGCGGTAAAATGGTTTCTGCTAAAATTGACGCAATTTTTATGGGCGACTCCTCGATTTACAATAAAAGAGTCACAGAAACGCGTGACGGAAGAAAAGTTCCATTTTGGTGGCCATGCAGATGGGGTCTTCATCTTTCTGAAACCGATAGTGCGTCTCTTTACAAAGATGTTCCGATACGTACCGAATGCAAATGGTGCGGATATACCATTCTTTCATATATATAAGGCCGATGCGGAGTGCATCGGCCATTTTTAATGATTGTGGACAGCATAATCAAACCTTTGAACCAAAGCGTCCACAAACATCGCGAACAATAAGGCAGTGATAGCGAATATAACCAGATAAGAACTGGTTGGCGAAAATATCAGCCAGCTATAAACTTTTGGCAAAGCCTTTCCTTGCAACCAATAGTAAAGTATATCGAGCCAACCACAATAAATCCCAACCACAGAATACATCACAAACCGCCATGAGTGTAAAATCAAACCGATAAGCACTATTATCGTCGGAAACAAAAATCTAAAAGTTGCTTGGTGATAAATATATATCTCTTCCCAAATTTGGAGTTTACCAAATAAACCTTCTACCATCCAAATGTCATAGATGGTAAATATAATGACAACCGGTAATGCCAATAAGCTCTTCCAACATCTCTTCCAACCGATTCTGTCCATTTTTAATTTCCACCTCCTTTAGATTTATATACCTAAAACAACGCAACAAAATTTTTCTCAATACTGCAAAAACAGTTTAAACAAGAAGCGGGTTGATGTTATCTCCCCGCCTTGAGACATACTCTAGTTTCTACGACTTAAAAAATCATCTAGTATTTCCGTTATCTCTTCGTTTTCTTGAGCTAAAAGCTTTTCTATTTCACCAAATTCATGCCCATAAACCGCATGTCCGGGAACATTTTCCAAAGCAAATACATTGTCACTACCCATTGGAAACGGCTGAGTTCCTTCAGGTGTAATAATGGTTGGGATGCCGTCAACAATTCTTAAACCAGATTCGGCTGCAATTTTTTTAGCCAAATCCATATATTGCCTTGGAATACTAACTACCATCCATAGCATACTTTGCCACTCAATCCTATGAAGAACGAAGTCGTCGTTTTTCTCGGTGTCAGGAGGAAAATACCAGTGTTCGAGTTTTATAGCAAATAGCATAACCCCTGGCCTTCTAGGCGTAGCCATGCCGACAAAGTGTACAAATCTTTCGTCGTTTGAAAACCTTCGAAGTTCCTCCTCGGTCGTTCCCGTATATCCCTGCTCAGTCATTTCCTTCTCCTTTCAGATATTCATTTTTTTATGTGCTCTTTCAATATGTTATTTTATGACAGTCGTAACAAAAAATCAAGGAGTTGTGCTGGTCCATATGATATGATACACCCAGCTCTTGAAAAACATGAAAGGAAAGTATAATGGATGCCGTATGACAATCTACGGCACAATTCTACCCGGAGCAGCCACAATTTCGCGTTCCGCTGCTCTGG
>Ga0210017_1000057_pt1 | contig 74976 bp, 62 predicted proteins | sample CryGeyCG2014_020_FD_183966 | JGI IMG/M metagenome (GOLD analysis project Ga0210017, IMG submission 183966) | Groundwater microbial communities from aquifer - Crystal Geyser CG08_land_8/20/14_0.20 (SPAdes) (version 2) | ecosystem: Environmental > Aquatic > Deep subsurface > Groundwater | place... | reverse complement strand
GGACAATCCTGCGGCCGTCGAAAGACTTGGTCTCGATGACCTCATACATGTTAGGAACATCTTCTTCGTTCTGAAATTTTACGTCCACCACCGGCCCTTGTACCGATACAACACGCCCTGGTTTACTCATTACAAAGCTCCATATCTATTTTTTCTTATTTAAAACCCGCGCCGAAAAAGTCTCTCTCAAGCCCCTGTCTACAAATTCATGATGGCTACGGAAATACTGAAATCTTATCAACTTATCTCTTTGCTGCAAAACCTGATGGCTCTCTTCAAGATGAACTGTCCTGGCGGAAAATTCCGATAACTTGCTATCCTCGAATACTTCAAACAGTTTTTCCGCAATCCATGCTTCTACCAGATATTCAATAATACCGCTTAATGATGACTCAATAATAATATGCTGCGCCTGGTCGATTGCCTGCTCTCTCTTTTTAAACAACTCTCCGCAAGGCAGGATATTAACAATCTCCACTCGCTGAAACGTGAAAGAAACCGGTTTTGGATAAACAAGTATAAGCCTTGCGAATTTACCGCTAAGCCCTTCCTTTATGATAAAATCCTTCAATTTTAACGCGGATTCGTATCTTTTTTCGCTTACAATCCCCGGGAAATTTACAAAATCACGGCCAAGGCCTTTGAGATATCCGGCTCCGCGTTCTCCTAATATAATAAGCTCTGCAGCGTCTGAACCCGGATAATCCAAAGCTGTGTTTATTACCCGCGTATTCAATCCGCCCATAAACCCCTCGTCCGATGTTATCATAATAATGCCCAATTTACCTGCACCCTTCGCGAAAGGATGATCTATGGCGTTAAAATCTATCATTTGGAAAAAACCTTCAAAGGCATCCATAAATTTTACAAATCGTTCTCTTTTTTTCTCAAGCGCCCTGAATTCCGAAGAGGCAATCCCCTTAAGAACATCCAGTAAATCCGTCAATTCCGTATTCAACTCTAATTCTTTTTTTAACTTTTGGGCTGATTGCATTCTTTAAAATATTTTACGATTGCGGCATCCATATTTTTGTTCAGGCCCGGAGTCAATTCTTTCGCGGACTCCAATTCCTTTACAAATTCAGGGCTATGCTCAACAAGATACGCCCAGATCTCGCTCTTAAACCTGTTAACGGCTATCATATCCATTTCGTCCAATATCTTTCTGTCTAAAGCGTATAGCAAAACAATCAATTCAGAAATAGGCGAAGGATTGTTTTTGTCCTGGGTAAATATCGCTGTAATGATCTCTCCGCGGTGAATCCTATGCTCTGCTTCCGCGCTCAGCCCTGATTTCAGCTTTGTCAACCGCAACAGTTCTTTGTAATGGGTATATTCCGAACGCAAAACGCCGGTCAAGCCCTTCAGAATACGATTCTGGTTTTTACTGCCTATGATCGATACGGACATTGAAAAATCTACTGCCGGCTTAAAACCTTCAGCAAACAGATTTGAGTTTAAATATATCTGCCCATCGGTCATAGATATGAGGTTCGAAGGAATAAAACCGGTTACATCCCCCTGCAGCGTATCTATCAGTGGTAAAAAAGTCATTGATCCGGAACGCAGCTCTTTATTCAATTTACCGGCCCTCTCAAACAGTTGAGAATGAATATAATAGATATCTCCGGGATAGGCCTCTCTGCCCGGAGGCCTCTCCAGTAATAACGAAATCTGCCTGTAGCTCCAGGCATGCTTTGTCATATCGTCGAATACAACCAAAACATCCCGGCCCTTATATAAAAAATACTCTCCTAACGTGGAAGCGGCGTAAGGCGCCAGATACTGTTCGCCTACCGTTGCAGAAGCGGATGAAGCAACCACTATAGTATAGTCCAGCGCGCCTTTTAGTTTCAAAAGCTGCACCACCTTTAAAAGAGAAGAAAAACTTTTGCCTATACAGCAATAAATACACACAACATCTTTATTTTTCTGATTCAATATGGCGTCTACCGCAATCGTCGTTTTCCCGGTCATCCTGTCTCCGATGATCAACTGCCGCTGCCCTTTAGAAATAGGCACAACCGCATCTATTACCCTGGTACCGGTCTCCAGGGCAGATATTGTATCATCTCTGTCCATTGTATCGGGCGCCTCCCTAAATATCGAATAATATTCATCGGCTTCTATCGGGCCCTTGCTGTCGCAGGGTTCGCCTAAAGCGCTGACAACCCTGCCGATAAACCGTTCTCCTACGGGTATCTTAAATTCCTCCTGTACGCTGTATACCTCCTGCCCAATCCTGACGTTTGACTCATCACCTAAAACCAATACAAGGACTTCGTCCGCTGTAAAACCCACTATCATGCCCTTGGTGCCGCCGGAAAAAGTTACCAACTGGCTGTCCATAAAATTGGACAACCCGCCCACCCCGGCAATAATCTTCTTGACTTTTCTAACCTTGCCGAGTTCTTTTATGCGAATTCGCGGTATATTTAGCGTTACCTGCATTTTTATTGCCCGTTAATTCTGTTTAAAAAACTTTATCAAACATTCGTCAAGCTGCCGCCGTACCTCAGCCGTCAACTCTTTTCTCATAGACAGCCCCTTAATGAGCCCGGGAAATTCTTTTCTGGCAAATTCGATTACATTTTGTTTGAAACGCTCCACCTCTGCATACGGCAACACCTCAAGTATATTACGTCTAAGCGCATACAAAAAAATGAGCTGTTCCTCAAGGCATCGGGGCCTGTTTTTTTCCTGAATAAAAAGCCGCGTTGCCGCTTCTCCGTGTTTGAGGCGCCGGTTTACCTCATCTGATACTCCGACCGTCTTAAATCTTGTAACCTTCAGCAGGTCATTATACTGAATGTACTCCAAGCGGAGTATTCCGCTGAGTTCTTTCATTGCCGGACACTGCACTTTATTGCCTATTCTTGAAACAGAAAGCCCAAGATCTATTGCCGGCTTAAAACCTGAACTAAACAAAGCTGCGTTCAGATAAATCTGCCCGTCTGTCATAGAAACAAGATTAGAAGGAATATACCCTGTTATATCTCCCTGCAAAGTATCAACTATGGGAAAAAACGTCATTGAACCGCTTTTTCTCTCAGGATTCAATTTTCCGGCTCTTTCCATCAATTGCGAATGTAAATAAAACACGTCTCCTGGATAAGCGTCTCTGCCCGGAGAGCGCTCCAACAGGAGAGAAATCTGTCTATACGCCCAGGCATGCTTGCTTAAATCGTCAAAAACCACAAAAACATCCTTGCCGTTATCCATAAAGTATTCGCCTAATGTGCCTGCCGTATAAGGAGCCAGATACTGCTCGCCTACAGGGCTTGATGCGGTCGCCGATACTACTATCGTATAATCCAGCGCGCCGTTGGATTTAAATGTTTCCACGATTTTTTCCAGTGAAGAATACGAACGGCCAATACAACAATATATACATATAACATTTTTGCCTTTTTGATTTAAAATAGCGTCTATGCATATGGCGGATTTGCCCAACATCCTGTCGCCGATAATTAACTCTCTTTGCCCTTTGCCGATAGGAATAGTGGCATCGATAATCAAAATGCCGGTTTCAAAAACCTCTGTTATCGGCACCCTTTCCAAGACGCCCGGTGCCTCCCGGAAAAGAGGATAAAATTCTCCGTTGGCCGGAATAGCGCCTTTACCATCCAACGGCTGAGCAAGCACATTGACAATCCTACCCAAAAAACCCTCTCCCACAGGTATACTGAACGATTCCATGGTGCTGTAAACGCTGCCTCCGACCTTGGCTTCTTCGGTTTTACCTAAAAGAAGTATTAATACCTCGCCGTCGATAAACCCCATTACCATACCTTTGGCGTTTGAGGTTATATCAAGCAATTGGCCGTTCATGCAACTGGACAGGCCCGTAACCTTCGCTACGCTTTTTTTAATCTCTTTAATCTCTCCTACTTCTCTTACCTGTAACATCTCTGTCATCATTTATGCGCGACGTATCTCTTCTATCGCTTCCCTGAGCCTGCCTGCGAGGCTGCCGTCAATAACCAGGCTGCCTAATTTTATAGTGATGCCGGCAATCATATCTTTACTTACAACCTCCTGCAGCGATATTTTCCTGCCGGCCTTATCGGAAAGAATCGATGCAATCTTTGCCTTTTTGGCTTCATCTATATTACCGGAGACAACCAACTCCCCTTTATCTACGGTAATCTGTAATTTATCAGAATCTATTTTTTCTATCTCTTCTATTATCTCATCTATAAGGCCTTCGCGCACCAATGATTGATTTTTTGAACTTACCACTTCCTGAATAAGCCTCACTGCCTGCATTACACTTTTTTCCTGCATCTGGGCCTCCAGGTCCTCCCTGATTTTTTCCTTTACATTAAGAGCTTGCTTGATTATACGCTCGCTTTCCTGCCTGGCATCCTCCATGCCCTGCTGCTTTAACTTAACTATCTCTTCCTGCGCGGCAGCCTTTAATCTTTTAATCTCAACCTCTGCATCAGACAATATTTGTTGATACTTTTTCTCTGCTTCTTCTGTTTTTACCGCTAATTCTTTCGCCTTTTCGCTGTTTTCCTGATTTAATTGCTGCAGCCTCTTTGTCTCCACGTAGGATGCGAAATACATAATTTTTCTCAAAACAAACACCAGCGCCGCGAATGTCGCCGCTTGTATCAGTATCAATTGGATTATAAACATGCGCTCTCCTTGTAATTATCTGCCGAACAGCTGGAACAAAACAAGCAATGCGATTACCGCGATTGACTCCGCAAAAATAAGCGCGATAATCATTGCCAGAAGGATTTTCGGCGCCGAGGACGGATTTCTTCCTAAAGCCCTTATGCTCGCGTAACCTATGGCCGCAATAACTGCCGAAGGGCCAAGAATAGTCACAAACATCACTAAAATTATAATAAAATTCCGCATTACTCCTCCACTAACACGACAAGTTCGTTATTATACATCCTCGCAACGCCCTTCTCTATTATCACTGACTTGACGCCGTCTATAACAATCTCTCCTCGTTTTAAAAGGCTTACTATAGGCTTATGAAACTCCATAACCTCGAATTCGCCGGAATCGCCTGGCAGAAAAACGCTCTTCGCATCTGCTTCAAAAATTGTCCTCTTTGGATTAAGTATAATTACCTTGAACATTTATTTTTTGTTTTGCGTGTTGAATTTTATGTTATGGAGAAGTCCTGGCGCAGCGCCCGCCATAAGTAGTGTCGCGTGTAGTATCCGTGTTTGCCGCGCTTGCGCGGTCGGATATACAAAGCAAACCGATGGCGCCCGACCAATCCCCGCCGCGGAAACCGCTGCCTGTAGCGGCTGTAACTTCGCTGCCAACATACCCGGGCCAGTCAGAATTATCAGTGTTGCCGTTTGATGATAAAGAACCGTTGCCGGCGGTGCCGGTAAAGGCCCTTCCGGTAGAATTGCCTACCGTAACACACCTTTCCCGGTTATTCCCTGAAAGTTCCATAACGCCGTAATAAGAGGCGCCTGCCTGCGCCCTCTTGGTAGTTGAAGTTGCGGCAAAACCCGTACGAAGAGGGGCCTGAACGCCGTCGTTGCCGTAATTGCAGAGCCCTACGCCTGTTTCGCTTACGCCCTCGTTGGTTAATCCGCTGTTTGCCAGTGTAGCGGCATCGGTTATAGAGGTTGAACCCCACGCGTATTCACTGTTTATGCTGGTTAAGTTGCCTCTGGCGGCTTTTTCAAATTCAAGCTCTGAAAAAGGGCGCAACCCTGCCCAGTCCGCGTAAGCAGCTATGTCCATCCATGACAAATAATTGCACGCTATCCATTCACCGTCGGTAGATTCATCAAAAGTACCGTTTGCGTCAAAATCGCAGCCAAAAGTAATCGCCCCTGCCGGAATAGACGCAGGGGCCCTTAAGCCGTTTCTGTAGACAACAGCCGCGTTATTGCTCATTACGAACTGACTGGCTGTTTGAGATACGGTGCGGGTATTCTGCTGGGCCCTGGTGAGCGTATTTAAAAAATCCCGGTATTGGCCCTGGGATATTTCATATTTCATAATATAAAAAGCGTCGAATCCGCTGGGAAATGCCGCCGGTATGGTAAATGCCGCGCCGGTAGCGCCTTCTCCGGTATTACTGCCTGTCACATAATAAAATTCCCCTCCGTTCATTGCCATAGCGTCGGAATCGTTGACATACCACGGGTTGGAATCAGCCGAACCCTGTTTTAACGAAGCGGTTGATGATGCGTTGTCGCCTGCGTAAAAAACGCTCTCCGGAATATAAACCATTTCTATCGCAAAAACCTTGACCCTCGCCGTTGTGCCGGCAGAAAGGCCGTTAGCGCCCCAATCCCATACAAATTGGATTGATACGGTGGATACAGAACCGACCCCGTTGCTTGTCCTCTCTAAAAAAGCGCCTTTTAGGTCCGTAGGAACCACTATATCAAGCCCGGTGCCTGCGCCTTGGGAAAAATTGGCAGGATTTGTTCCGCTTGTTTTAAGCGTGGCATGGCTCCACGTGGCGCCTGAATCCGTTGAATATTTTATGAATACCCAGGCGGCGTCATAGTTTAATGCATGCCGCCAGGAATTCTCCCAGGATATATCAAACTGCACCTTGCATGTTTCTGCGGACGTGCTCTGGCCTGTAATGGATGCATTTGTGACGGAGATGTTGTTGGCGCTAGCCTCGCAAATAAATAACAACAAAAAGGCGGCGCATAGCGTAACATGGCAAATCAAAATACGTATTTTAGCTGACGAGTCCATAATTTTCTCCGTCTATTTAAAAAATATAGGGCGCTATTTCTTTTCCTGATTTATATTTTCCTTATTTTTTGTTTCGCTCTTCTTAATCTGTAGCCACCATAGGATAAAAAACAAAAAACTTACGACTGCCATAAAACCGACCACTGTCCAGATTATCTTCCAGCTTGTACTTGTGTCCGGCGCCTTGCCGCGAAACATGGTTTTTGCGACCATCTCCATGCCTTTTGTGGTCTGGCGCCCAGCAGACCTGTTTAGCCTGCTGCCGTTTCCATTATTACTGGATAATTTGGCCGCTCCCGGCGAACCGCCGGCCTGCATCACTAACTTCTCTAATTTTGCCGCGGCCTTTTTCGCTTCCATAAATCTCTTGACGTTAGACCTAAAATTGCCTATATGCCTTTCTACGCTGGGTTCGGCAGTGTTTTGGATATCTATAATAACGTCCAGGCCGGCTATTATCTTATCGCCTAGAAACTTCGCCGATTCTTTATACTCCGATTCCTCCAAAATTCCCAACCATTTCCTGACCTGCGACTTCAAAAAATCAATTTGCTGCTGAGGTATAATCCATATATCTTTTACCTCGACGGTAAACTCCTTTTTTTCCTGAGGGGCAAACTCCATGGAATCCTTAAAGACATAATAGACCCCTTTCTGGTTATCATACGCCATATCAAGGCCGCCGCTGAGCATTATATACGCCGGCTTGACCTCAACAGGCAGGTAATATTTAATAGGCATCGTCTTCTGCTCTGACGAAGAGTTGGAAAACTGTATCTTAAACTTTACCGTGCCCAGCTTTGCTATATCCAGGCCCAGGGCCTCTATTCTGAAAGACTGGGCATCTATCGGGTCCTCACCCATCAGTTCATTCAGTTTTTTGCTGGTTATAACCCCTGCCTCGATAGCCAGGTCCTCGAGTATGCCTATATCTTTTTTCACCTCTGTTAAAACAGCGAAGTTTGTCTCGTAATCCGAAATTTTCTGTTCGGTATCCGGCTCAGGCGCATTCTGGATTTCCGATATTTTATCAATCCTGATTGTAATGTTGTCTGCCAGCATTTTTGCCTGTTTATAGTACTCCGTATTCCGCAGCAAGCCGATAATCTTAACGGTATGGTCCTTTAAGGCCTTTATATCTCTATCAGGAATGATCCAGATATCCCTCATCGCCACTTCCAGTGTAACGGCCTCTTTCGGGTTAATCTTGACTTCCTGGTAGATATAATACAGGGATTTTTCAAAATCGTAGCTTACTTCAAAATTTCCCCTGTCTGTTATGTCTTCGGGCGTAACCCCTTTGGGCAGATATGATTTTGCCGGCACTGTCCTGGCCTCCGTGTCCGACGGATTGACCACTATCATTTTAAGCTTGATGTCTGCCGACGCCTGCCTGGCCGAAAATAAAAGGCAAACGGCCGCGAGAAAGAACAAACCGCGGATTAACTGTCTTGACAGGATCCTATTCACATTAATTACTCCGATTTTTCGAACCAGGTCTTAACTACCGGCTCCTGTTTTTCCTGCATCATCGCTTTCATCGCTTCAATAAGCGCCTTAAGCTCTCCCAGCTGATTTTGCAGGCCTTCAATGGTGGCAGGCGCCTTTTTCTTCCCTTCCTCAGATAAACCCTTTAAGCCCGACTGGGAAACCGCTTTTTTAAGCGCCTCTTTTGTTTCTTCAACAGAAGCCGCTACCTCTTTTATGCCGGCGTCCTTTAATTCTGTTGAAATTCCAGGTATTGACTCTTTGATTTCGGAAACGGTCGCGTCTATGTTGCTTATCAAATTATATGCGGTGGATGATTTGCCGTTAAAATTGATTTCTTTGCGAAGTTCCTGTATTTCGTTATAGGCGCTGGTAACGTCCGCAGCAACTGAAGGTACTGTTCCGGCATTGGAGCTGACAGCGGCAATTTTGCCGAACACCGTCAGTTTGCCGGAAGTATCATTCGGCGAACCTAAATATTCCTCCAGATTATCAACATAACTTATTATATCCGATATGCTGTCATTACCCCAGCTGGTTATCAAAGTGCTCACATTGGAACTAACGCCGGCGAGCTTGCCGTATAAAGTATCGGAAGTTGAAGCGTCCGAGGTCGTGCCGACTATAGTCTTTATGCTGTTTACATTCGTACTCACTGTATTTAAACTGGTAGTGAGGGCATCTATTTTGCTTTCTATGCTTGAAAGGCTGGATGCGGTCCCTACAGATATTATCATGCTGTCAGAGCTGTTGATGGTTGACTCGGAACATATTATAGTGTAATCGCCAATGCCCCAGGCGGAAGAAAATGTCACGTCATATTCATAAACGCCTGTTGTGCCTATCTCGGTCATCTTCTGACTCGATACGCACGCGGTATTGTCCGCATTATAGGCCGTTATCGTAGGGCTTAAGCCTGAATCCGTCTTGTAACGGACCGTCACCGTGCTGCCGGTATCAACGGAAGTGGGCCTGTTCAAAATTTTGGAACGCGGGCCTTTTTTTAATTCACTGGTTATTGTGGCAGGGATAGTAGCGCCTGTATCTTCTAAAACGCTGGTAACCTTTGAATATAAGGTGGTGGACTCTCCTCCGCCGACCGCGGTCTTAACCAGGCCCATATCGCTCTGCATAGAACTTACATTGCTACTAATAGTATCCACCTTTATGCCTAGGTTTGAGCCGACGCTTGTCAATATACTGGAAACGTTTCCACTTACGGTTGAAAGGGCGGATACCGCAGGAACGGCGATGGCATACGTTACGTTGCTTGAATAAGTGGTGCCTCCGTTAACAATCTGCGCCTTTCCGAAATACGTTGTATTCCTATTGATATTGGTTAAATCCCATGTCTGGCGGAATACGCCGTTAGAGTTCAGCGATGACGAAGTAAGATTATTGCCGGCTGTTGCCCCGTTTATATCAATTGCTGCGCCGTCTTTGTCCTCCATGCTCACGGTGCAGCTGGTCGGGTCTGTAACGATAGCGCCGGATTTCTCCAGCCATGAGTTTATAAGAAAGGCGTCGCTCGCGGCATCGTAGGTAAAATTGGAGTAGACATGATATTCCTGGCTCGCAACCGTAGAAAGTGTCATGGTAACCGCATTGGTCTTGTCAGAATCTGCCGTCCAATCTGTAACGTTTGCGTCCGTATAATCCGATTTTGACCAGATAGTTGTGTATGTGCCGTATGGATAATTGCGCGTAGTATTAATGCCCGACGTCAAGCTTGAAGCGCTCCAGCCGGAAGAACAGCTTACGCCTAAACCGGCAAGATGAGCGCCGCTCTGCGAATCTTTTACCGTAAAGGTAATGGTGTAATAAATTACGTTGAAGGCATTCGAAGGGCCCGATGAGGCGGGATGGCCGTCCGTGGCATCCACAACCTTTACCTTTACTGCCAGGGTATCATCTGTCTGCGGCGCCTGGCCTATCGCCAGTATGATATCGGAAACTGTCCAGGAATAAGTATTATTGTTAGTGGTCGCGGCTGAGGTAATCTCTGTCCATGTAGCGTAGCTATCGTTTTCAGTGGCGTAGTAAAGCCGGATCTGGCCGACAGTGCCTGTATTTGTCCATGTAATGGCATGTGATTCGTTAACTGCCCAGTTTAAGCCGCTTGTCGGCGAGGTTATGGTAAAAGCTGACTGTATATTAAACACCGCATCCGATTCATCGTTTGAAGCAGGATGGCCTGCGTCAGCATCCGAAACTCTGACTTTGGCCAAAGCTGTAGCGGCATTCGGAATGGTCCAGGGGTAGGTTCCTCCGCTGGCCGGAGTGGTGTTAGCAAAGGAATCTTCTATAGTAACCCATGAAGAACCGTTATAGTATTCCAGCTTCACATTGTTAATGGTGCCTGTATTCGTCCAGGTTATGTTTGTACTGCCTTCTATATTAACCGAATCTCCGCCGTTGGGCGCGGTAACTGTAATCGGCGCTTTTATATTAAACGTACTGCTGGTAGTTGTAGGATCGCTGTCCGTGGCATCGCTTATGCGGATTTGCGCGCTCGTCGTCGCAGTTGTGGCCACTGTCCAGCTATAGCTGTTATTGTTGGGCGCTGAGCTGGCGATCGTATTCCACTGGGTACCGTCGTGGTACTCAATCTTGACATGAGTAAACGAACCGGTATAGGTCCAACTGATTGTCTGGCTTGAACCGCAGTTCCACGTCGCCCCTGACGCAGGCGCTGTAATACCGATACCTATAATTGAAAAATAATTATCTGATATATCGTATGTCTGGCTGTCCAGCACATCTGAAACCCTTACCGTAAAAGTCGTGCCGGTAACAGTGGGCGTCCAGGAATAACTGCCGTTGTTGGAAGTTGAAGAAACAATGGTATTTATATCCGAAACAAAGTTATCGGAGGAATATTCCAGTTTTACATCACTGATGGTTCCATTGTCGGTAGTCCAGGTAATCGTTTGAGCAGTATTGGCTTGCCATTCAATCCCTGAATCGCTGGGCGAAGTAATTGTAAATTTGCCATAAACAGTAAACGCGCTTGAAGTAGACGATGCCGTGTTGCTGTCGGAATCCGCAGCCGTGCTTGAAACCCGCACTTTAACATTTGTGGAGGCGGTAAAATCGCTCGGCACGCTCCAGGAGTAAGTCCCCAAAGAAGCTGTTATTGATTCGGCGCCTGTTATCTGGGTCCATAAGCCGTCATTAACGGAATATTCTATCTTGACATTGGTAATGCCGGCGCTTGTCCACGTGATATCGGAACTTGTACCTGCCTGTATCCTTTGGTCCAGAGTGGGGGCGGTAAGAGCTATTTTTTGCAAAGTAAAGGCGCTGTTCGACTCATCATTTACATCTGGATCCGTAACGTCGCTTACCCTTATTTTAAAACCTGTGCCTCCGGAAGAAACGCTCGGGGTCCAGGAATACTGATTGGTACTATTTGAGGTTGAATCTACGATGGTAGCCCACACGGAACCGTTATAATATTCTAATTTTACATTCGCTACTGTTCCGGATGTCACCCAGCTTATTATATGGGCGAATCCGTTTGCCCATATCTCCGCGCCGTTGGGAGCGATTACGCTGAAGGCCGCTGTAATTTTAAAAACAGCGTCAGAGGTGTCTGTATAAGTGGCATCCGCGCTGTTTGTAATGCGCACTAAAACCTGGGTGGAAGGGGTTGAAGGTGTTGCCCATGAATACGGGCTTGTGACTGAACCGGGTATGTTAGCCCATGTAGAACCGTTATTCAAAGAATACTGCATGGTATTTGTCCCGGTTGCCAAAGACCCGTAGGTAGTCCATGTAACATCATGACTGGTAGATACTGCCCATACCTCGCTGCCGTTGGGAGAAGTAACCTGAATAGGCGAAAGTATATTAAAAGACGAAGATGTCGCTGAAGTAAGGCTGGTGGCTGCTGCGGAAAGGGTAAATCCCGACGCGGCGCGGCTGACATATACGCCTTTGCCGGAAAAATCCGCTACGCCTGCCACAGCCGCCATCTGCACCGTGCCGCCCAGTGTGCTTGAACCTGCGGCGTCATTGTTTATGCTTAAGGTAACCGTATTGGTAGCGCTGCTGACCTTATTGTCTAAGGCATCCCTGACCTCTACGACAGGCTGAGTCGCAAAGGCGACTCCGGCATAGGCATTTGAAGGTGATGTGGTAAACGCGAGTTTTGTAGCGGTTGAATAACCCATTGCCGCATCGGCGCTCGTTGAAGACGCGCTATTGCCGTCTCCTGAACCACCGCGATACATCGAAGGGGTTACCTGAAAATGGTTCCATCCTGACCCGTTTCCGCCGGTATAGATAGCGGCAAGCGCTAAAGAACTAAAACATATACAAGAGAATAAAAAAAGAAACGTTAAAGTTATATTTCGCCGCATAAAAACTCCGTATTTCAAAAACCGGCTATTAAGATGTCCTCACGCAACGGATACCGTAGGTATTGACACGATCAGAAAAGTCACCGTTGGCATAAGCGCGGTCCGACACACGGACATACGTAGAAACGCCCTCCCAACCGCTGCCCCGGAAGCCGAGACTTGTAGGCCAATTTGCAACATTAGCGTTTCCTGACGAATCCAGCGCGCCGTCGCCTTGCAAACCCGTAAACAACCTTGACGTGGCATTTCCTGCCGAAACGCATCTTTCCCAGGCGTTTCCGGACATATCAATAACTCCGTAAAAAGATGCGCCTGCCTGTATCCTTGTTGTGCTCGTAGTAGCGCCAAAACCGCAGCGTAACATACCCAGGATACTGTCATTATTATAATTGCAAAGGCCGTTTCCTGACCCGCTTACAGTCTCACTGGTCAATCCGCTGTTTGTCAACCCGTCGGCGTTGGTGATATCGGTTGAACCCCATGCGTATTCATTGGAAACAGCGGCAGCAGCGCCCCGGCATGCCTTTTCGTATTCAAATTCTGTCATTGGCCGCAACCCTGCCCAATCGGCGTAAGCAAACATATCCGCAGTGGATAAATAACCGCAGGCAATCCATTCTCCGTCGCCGGATTCATCTGCGGCCCCGTCTCCGTCAAAATCGCAATAAAATGTTATAGGATTGCTTGTATGTATCGTAGCGTCACAGCGGATTGCAATGCGGTTTTGCAGCGTATCGGTATTGCTCATAACATATCTATTTGTAACCAAGGTGGTTCCTGCGGCAAGAGAAGTCCCAACCCTGCCGGCCTGCTGCGCTCTGGTTAAGGTATTTAAGAAATCGCGGTACTGGCCCTGAGAAGCTTCGTATTTCATTATGTAGAAAGCAGAATAACCTTTGGGAAAATTTGCCGGTATGGGGCCTGTTTGATCACCCCCGTATGTGGTTGAAGCGTAATATAAATTACCGTTCTCAGTGCCGACAGTAATCGCACCTTCAGAACCTATTGTGTAAATAGTTGTGGTTGTAGGATATGTATAAAAAGCAGATGTCTCGCTGCCGCCTGAACCAACAGAAAAAGAACCTGTCGGGATATATACCATTTCAATGGCCATAACCTTTATGATGGCCAGGGCGGCGTCGGTATCCTTGGTGCTTGCGGTTATATCGGTCCCGTAATCCCACGTCAGCTGAACGCTTGTTGTTGATAAAGCGCCTGTTCCGTTCGCTGCCCGTTGTAAAAAAGCGCCTTTTTTATCGGTCGGCACTATTATATCTATAACCGTGCCGCTTCCGATATTACAGTCAGCAGGGTTTGCGCCGCTTGTTTTAAGTGTGGCGTGGCTCCATGTCGTACCGCCATCAGTAGAATATTTTAAAAATACCCAGGCAGCATCATAATTATCGGAATCGCGCCAGGAATTTGACCAGGAAATATCAAACTGCATCACCATAACGTCAGTGCTTGAATTCTGCGGCCCTACTATTGCGTTTGAAACAGAAATATTATTTGCGCATGCTCGTTCGGCGAAAACAACAAAATATAAAATACAGCATAAAACCAAAACTCCTGCTATTGATATTATCCTACGCATCAACAATCCCCCTTATAATAACCTGCCCAATTTTTCTTTAGGGCCAATCCCCTTGGCATCGGAATGGCCCCATACTTTAAGCTGGGCATTCAGATCCGTTATATATTTTTTTACTATTTGAACATCTTCCGCGGCAGGTTTTAAATCAATATATTTTGTATAATGATATATCGCCTTACTTCTGTCGTTCTTTATCGTTTCATAAATTAAACCCATGTTAAAATGCGTATCCGCATCATCTGGTTTAATCTTAAGGACTGCATTGTATTCTTTTAGCGCCTCATCCGGCTTATTGTCTTTTTGAAAACCAACCCCCATATTATAGTGCATATCCGCGACTTCTTTTTCCAACATGCTCGCATCCTTTTCATTGGAACCAAAGGCCTCCAGGAGAGTCTTTTCAAAATTTTGCTCCATTTGTTTTTTACCCTTTATGCCAATATCTGAAGGTTTTTTTATTTTACCTAAAAGCAACGGTTTTTTGTTAGGCTTCTTATTACGCTTAGAAACAACCTTATTACCAACAAGCTCCTTTACTATTTGCTTATATCTATCCAATTCTTTACCGGTATCTATCACAACTTGGTTTTTACTTTCTGATTCCTTTTTTATTTCTTCAATCTTCCTATTGGCATCCTCAATAACTTTTTTGGTTTCGTCAAAATTTGAGATCTCTGACTTTAAACGCGAAATCTGAGTTTTTAACAGGGAATTCTCTTCTGCAATTATCTTAAATTGACCAAACAATTCTTCCTTGCTGCGGTTTGTGCCGTTTATTTCGTCCCGCAGCTTAGCTTTATCGTTTTTAAGTTCTTCGTTCTCTTTCAATAATGCCTGCGCCGAAGAAAACAGCCGTTCGTTTGTGGTCTCTAGAAGCTTAACTAACGCAGAGCCTTCCGTTTCATTTTGCGCAATCTCTTCCTGCAATGCATAAACTATACTACTTGAAAACAAGCGGGGCAAAGCAAAAAATAACAACAAAACAACCATAATTTTTTGAAAAATATTATTATTCACTTTCATATTTTCTCGCAGCTTTTGGTTTTTTGGTCTGATCCACCACATCAACATCACCTGTAATTATATGAGGCGTTATAAAAACCACTATTTCTGTTTTTTCGACACCTTCGCTGGTCTTTCTAAAAAACGCCCCCAAAATCGGTATATCGCCCAATCCTGGCATTTTACTTACGACCTTTATTTTTTCGTCTTTCCTCAACCCGCCGATTATTATCGTCATGCCGTCTTTAACCATTATCGTTGTTTCCGCTATAGTTCTTGCCACCAGAGGAACCGTATTGGTAACATCTGGCGCTATCTGGTACGTAAGAGAGGAATCCACGTTTGAAACCTCTGGTTTTATATTCATAGTCACATATCCATCGTCATTAATAATCGGGGTAACTATAAGCTGGACTCCGACATCCAGGAATGTCACCTGGGCAGCCGTGGAGGAAGTTGTGCTGCCGGTGGAAATGGTCGTGGTAACATACGCCTCGGTTCTGCCGACATGTATCTTTGCCTCTTCGCCGTTAATAACAGCGATGCTTGGAGAGGAAAGATTTCTGGTTTCACCATATTCCTGCAGCATTTTAACAATAGCTGAATAATTATGGCCTGTTGTCTGGTCGTTGCCTATGCCTATTTTAAAAAAATTGCTGGTAGACGACGGAAAAGCAAAATTTCCGACGAAATTCAAGCCATAGTCTTTAGCATTCATCCACACCTTATCCCAATCTATCCCCATATCAAAATCATCGCTTAAGATTACTTTGATAATTTTCGCTTCAAGCAATACCTGTTTCGTTTTTTTATCCATCCCCTTTATCAATTCTTCCGCTTCTTTCATCCTCTCGGGAAAAGCGGTAACGATAACCTGATTGTTTCTTTCATCCGCGGAAATGCTGCCTGTTTTCTTTGCGTCAAGCCGGCTAGCCAGGACAGATTGTACATCCTTGGCCTTTGCATACTGCAATGAAAATGTTTTTGTCAAGCTTGCCTGATCAAGAATGGCAATAACGGCCTCCATTTTGGCTACCTTCTCGGGTGTATCTATTAAAGCCACGGCGCCGGATTCCTCATCCACTATTAACTTACCTATATCGCTTTTTAATACATCGAGAGTTTTAAATACCGAATCCGGTTTGGCATATTTTAAATTAATGATTTTTACTTTACGCGTATCCTTAAAATTCTCTCCGTGCAGCATTTTATATTCGTTTTCCGTCATTACATAAAGTATATCTCCCCGCTTTTCGTATGCCAGATTATTAGCTAGAAGTATTATGTCCAATGCGTCCTTGATAGTAACATTCTTTAAAAAAAGCGAAACTCTGCCGGTTACATCCTTGCTGACAATAATATTAATATCGCCTTTTCTCGCCAGAAATTTCATGGTATCCACTATATCCATGTCACGCAGATCTAGGGCCATGCGCCGATCAAGTCCGTCTGCGGCGACTTCGGCCTGTTGTACGGGCACGGTACCTTCCGTATCCTGCCCGGCATAAATCCGGCCAGAGCGCGCGGAATATAACGCTTGAAAAAAGATCAGGGACAATATGATAATAACTTTTTTATTTTTATAAATAAAAGCTCTCATGATTTCATAAAAATTCTATTGTTTCACTGCCGTACTCCAAAACAACCTTATCTTTAAATATATTCTTAACAACTACCCCTTTTATTTTATCGCCCTGTTTCAAGAAATATGTCTTTTTTGCAGCCTTGTCTTCAATCATAACCTCCGGATATTCTCCCATATATATCCCTGCCAAGTTAAAATCCTTTGTCAACTCTTGCAAGTTTGATTCTGCGGTTGTGCCGGTTATATCTTTAGGGACGATTTTAAATATATCCCGTTGTCTTACGTCCTGCAAATAAAATTCCGCCGGTTTAAAAACCTCCGGCCCATTAACCCTTACAGATACCGATGCTATATCAGGAATAAAACGCGCGGCCTTTGACATATCAGGTTTTTTACTATTAAGGGCAGAATAAATTACCAAAATCGCCAGCGCAACCGAAGCTGCGGCAAACGCTCTGTTTAGCGGCTTAAGGTCAACGCTGTACAATTTAACCAGCAGGTTGCCGGCCGGCGGCTGCCCTGCTATTACCAGTTCATTCAACCCATGCCTAAACGAATTTATACTGACAAAAAAATTCTTCACCCAACCTGAGCCAATTTTTCTTTTATCGTTTTTTACGGCCCCCCCGGACGAAGAAGACTTCTTGTTTTCCTTTATAATATTAAATAATCTCTCTTCCGGAGAAATATTATCTGGCATAGTTTATCTCTGGATTATACGCTGCGCGAAATACGTTACGCTGCTATCGGCTTCATTTCCCTGTGGATCAACTCCTGTATAAGCTCTTCATCCGCCGTTTCTTTTTTATACATCACTAAATATTCCAGGGCATCGTGGCATATCATTGCAATCTTTCTTGGATATCCCTGGGTATAATTGTAAATCGCTTTTATAGCGCCGTCAGTAAATATAGGGTAACGCGACGCATATCCTGCCTGACTTAACCTGAAATCTATAAGTTCTTTTACCTCATTTTCCTCTAAAGGATTAAGAACATATTTAAGCGCTACCCTATCCCAAAGATTCTTAATCTGAGCAAGGCGCGGAAGAAGTTCCATCTGCCCCATCAATATCAACTGTAATATCTTATATTCGTTGGTTTCATAATTAAGCAACGAACGCAATATCTCAAGGCACGGATTAATAAGTTTCTGAGATTCGTCTATAAGCAGGACTATCACCTGGCCATCTTCAACGCACTTTTGAAATAAAAATTTTTCTATCGCTTTCATATAATCCATGATCTTCGGCTCTTTGCCGTTAGAATAAACGACATTAATATGAAACCTGTCAATTAAATCCATCAAAAATTGTTCTTCAGATTCATACATAGGATTAAGGATCATGACCACTGCTATATTGGCCTCTTCTGCGACCAGTTGCGATAATTTTCTGCTTAATGTTGTCTTTCCTGCCCCAACATCTCCCAAAATAACACTCAGGCCTCTTCTTAATTCAATCGCCACTCTAATCCTGTAAAGCGCCGACTTATGTTCCTTAGACTGGTAGAAAAATTCCGGGTCAGGGCTTGTGGAAAACGGCTCTCGTTCCAGGCCTAAAATTCTATAGTAGCTCATATGACAACTCGCTCCAATGCCTGTGCTGGAAAACCCAGCTTTGCGTAATATATTGTTTCATATATTATAATATTATATCGTAACATATTTATATGCCGCCGTATAATTAAAATATGTCCCTTTAGATATATTTGAGTTTATCACTCCGCATAATAATTGTCAATCATAACTTATAATTATGCCTGGGACTTTAACCTGCTTATTTTGCTTATTTGCTTTGAAACCGCATCCATAGCATCTTTGACGCTGATATCCGCCAGCGGTTTATCGATAATTATATTTTCCCCTGACAACGGAGCCCACAAACTCGGCCTGCTCTGGCCGCTCCATATGGCTGCTATAGGAGTTCCCACCGCTGACGCAATATGCATTAAACCGGAATCCCCGCCGACAAACAAATTACTCCTTTTAAGCAGGGCCATCAACTGCTTAATGCCGGTATGGCCTATCGCGTTAACTACGCCCTCGCAATCCAACTCGCAGGCGTAATTTACTTCGCTTGGCCCGCCGACTAAAACTATTTTAACCTTGTATCGTTGTAATATTTGTTCTATTAACATCTTAAATTTTTCAACAGGCCAGCATTTTACTGCCAGGCCTGTTCCCGGATGAATGGCAATTAAAAAATCTTCCTGACCGATGGAATTCGTCTCAAGATATCTTTCTATATTAGACTTGTCTATGTCGGAAAAGAAAACCGCCATTTTCCTACTTATACCATCCTCTTGGATTGTAAAATTTATAGCGTTAATCAGTCGTATATTATGGTCTATCTGGTGCCTATCTTGCCTTTTATCTACCTCAAACGGAACCGCCTTATTCAATAAAAACCCTCCTCCGGTAAACGCATAGCCTACCCTATATTTAATTCCGGCAACCCACATCAAAAAAATCACCCTTACATCGCCTCTCATATCAATGCCGAGATCAATTTTTTTTTGCCGCAGTTGTCCGATAAAAACGGCTGTCTCTTTCAAAGAAAACGGTTTTTTACCTATCCGGTCAAACCAGGATGCCCTGTATACAATGATCTCGTCTATATCTGGGTTGCCGCTTATTATATCCTTGTTCCACGGGCTAACCACACAAATTATACGGGATGCGGGAAATTTTTTCTTTAGCAGCCGGATCGCGGGTGTAATCGCCAAAACATCGCCCATGTGAGCCAATTCTATAACGGCTATATTTTTGCCCCGGCCGGGCAGATCGCCAGTAATCGAAAATATGGCTTTAAATATGCCGCTGATAAAATAGCCGGCGGCATCTAACAGGGTAAATAAAAATATATATCTTTTTTTAACGTATACGTATTTTTTTTTCATGCGCCAACCTGATAGCCGCCATAGCAATGCCTAAAGGCACCCATGTATAAATCCTGTAAAAATTAAAGGATGCCATGTATTCCAAAAGAAGGACTATAAAACCAACTAAAAATCCTACTAGAACGGCCTGCAAAAATTTATCGTCCGTAATCCTTATTGCTTTGGAAAGATGTTTGAAAAGCACGATAAATATAAACGCAAAAGGGATAAATCCGATAATGCCCACGTCTAGAAGTATCTCAAAATATAAATTATTAAAAGACGGCACTAAACCTGTTAATGCCGTTATTTCCGGCACATAAGGCCTACTGAACCAATCCCAGTTGCCCGGGCCGACGCCTGTAAGAAAATTATCGCAGAACATCCTGACTCCAAGCAGTATACCGGAGAATCTCGTTTCAGGCACCAATAATTTAGCCAAAGTGCCGGTCGATACTTTTAAAAGATCGGGATTAAAAGCGGCCCAGAAAAACAGAAATGCCACTGCCGCGGCTATAAAAACCATTGTATATCTGAACCTTTCCCTGAACGTAAGCAGGCCGTAGTGACGCATAAAAAACAGGACCAGTATAACCATGATAAGCATCCCTACCAGGCCGGTGGTGGAAAATATAAGTATCTGGGTAACGAAAAGTATAAACATCCAAATCGTCGGGCCAACGAAACCCAGGCGGTATATCCTTAATATAAATACCGTAAGAGCTATCGGCAAAACAACGGCCATATAATGGGCAAAATAACTCGGTTCGCCGAATGTTCCCCTTAGCCTTACAAAACCGCCTGGCGAGCTTACTAATTTCCATGTCAGAGCCTTTATGTGAAGCAAATATCCGGCCAGCCCCACTAATGAATAGACGCATACTATGACCGTGGTAATCAAAAGAATTTTTACGCAGTTTTGAAGCTCCTCTTCTGTTTTTATCGCAGAACATACGACAACCGACGTAAGCACAGAAAAAATCATCCAAAATACCACCTTAATGCTCCTTAAAGCAGGCGAATTCAACCCGTCTACTCCGGACAAACCGGCTACTTGAGGATAATGGATAAAGAATATGATAATAGTTATAAGCATGAATATCCCCAGCGGAATCATGACCGGCGAAAATGAAAATATTTTTTCAGACCTCAAAGCAAATTTTGTCAGGAAAACAAGAATACATATTAATGCCACAAAATCACTTATCTTCAAATTTACGCCAAACCATTCATATACAAACACGCTTAAATACGGCAGGGTAAATATCAACAGATACACCCCGTATATAAACCGGTAAAATACGAGTGCCATAACAGCGGGAATTATTATCAACAAAAAAGACGCCGGGCCCATGCCCAAACTTAAAAAACCTATAGCCAGGCCTAAGACGCAAATAAACACCGGTATAATAACTGTCTTGAGATCAACCTGCTCTGGAATCATCTTTCTCCTCCTTGCGCGCTATGGCCAGAATAGGCATGCCGAAAAGGATCATGCCAGGCCAAAACAGGTACCTGGCCGCAAATCCGGCGAACGCCTTTATTCTCCATAAAAAAGAAATTAAACGGCCGATTTTCTGTTTGAATCTTTTATCTTTCATATCCGGCTTTACGGACTTTAAAGCTTCTAGTTTTTTATTTATCGAAAAAGGATAAAATATTTTTGAGTTAAAACCGTTTGCTTTAAGCGCTTTCATGTATTCGAAAACAGAATATACATTTTCCGTCCAGTTGTATTTATAAACGTAGGAAGGCAGGGATTTGCGACTTTTTCTTCCAAAAACAAAAAATATGCTGCACACCGGCTCATTTATAATAACCAGCCTGCCGCCTGCCTTGAGCACGCGCGCGGCCTCTTTTATAGTGGTTCGCAGGTCCGTGCTATGGTGCAGCGAGGCATTTGTCATAACCATATCAAAATATCCGTCGACAAAAGGGAGGCATTTCATGTCGGCCCGCACCCTTTCATAAAATACCCCGTTATGCGCAAAAAATACGTCCGCGGATTCAAGGCCTATAAATTTAGGCAAAGATGTATCCAGCGCCACACACCTTAAGCCTTTCTCTGCCATCTTATTCGCGCTCCACGTAGTCCCGCTGCCAAGATCAAGCACAATATCGCCCGGGCTTGGCTTCAATTCGCGCATGATATTATAAAAATTTACCGAATATCCGTAGGTTTCATGCAGTGGGTCAGTGCTTTCCGCGATTTCCGGCAGAGCCAGCAAATCCTCGTCTTTAGACTTTGGGCGCTCCTCTACAGCCTTTATATTCCCCTCCATCTCGGCTAAAACATCTTTATCCGGATTGTACAAAAGGTCAAGAACCCCGTTTTTAATACTATATGTGTTCCGGCACCTGCCGCAGATAACAGCGCCCTTGCGGATTTCCGCTTTGTCGCGCTCTTGCTCTCTGACTTGCAGCATTTCCCCGGAAGCGCGGCACGCTGGGCATCTTATAATTTCAAGAAAATCTTTTTTCATATTTATGGCCGCAGGCTCCTGTACAGCTCTATGTGGCTTGCCGCTATTTTATCCCACGAAAATTTCTCGGAAAAGCCTTTAGCGGACATGCCTATATTTTTCCGCAATGCGTTGTCCCGGCAAAGAGATGCTATTGCCTCGGCCAGCGCCTTGCTGTTATTTGTCGGAATTAAAACTATGTTTGACCCGTCAATAAGCCCTTCCGGGATATAACCGTCGGCCATAGTCGAAATAACCGCCAGCCCATGCGCAATAGCAGATATTAATGTGCCGCGGCGGAAAGTTACTCCGTCAAGAAACGGCAAAGCGCATAGGTCCGACATCGACAAGAATTCCGAAACCTCGTTTGCGGCGCAGTAACCGGTCAAATAAAAAGAATTTTTAAATTCGAAAGAATCCAGCAAATGCTGAATGCGCCTGTGGTATGGATCGCCGGGTTTCAACTCCCCTATAAGCATTAAAAAGACGGGAATTTTATTATTCTTCAACCTTGCCAAGGCATCCAATAATATCTCCACGCCCTTATTCTTATGTATAAATCCGAAAAACGAGACAATTACCGTTTTAGGGCCTAATCCATGGTCTTTGAGAAATTTTTCCTTTTTCTTCGCATCTGGTTCATAAATGCCTATATTTGACCCTATAGGAATAACGACAAGTTTATTCTTTATAAAAACGCCCGGCAGGCTTCCCGCAAGCCGCTTAAAATCTTTGCCATCGATAACCACTACCTTATCGCTGAAGAGGCTCATTACTATCTGCCTGAATCTGTTAATCGGATAAGAAATGGAAAATTCATGGAGCGTAGTGATAACCTTTGTCTTCGGGAAGGCAAGTTTTATAAACAGCGGCAAAAACGCCAGGGTAACGGCGCGCCTGAACCTGCTCGACGGATACTGAATGTGTACGGCATCAATATCATTATTTTTTACATAACGGACAATTTTCGCTACGCCGAATACATTCCACCTGCGGATATCCTTTGAAGAGATTATTTCAACTTCGCGGCCGCAGCTTTTGGCAACTCTGCCTGCCAACATCGCGGTATAGTCGCCGATGCCGTCTTTAAGCGGTGGGTAGGCGCCGGTTATAAACAAAATTTTCGGCTCGGTTGGCTTTATTACCGCTATGCTGCATGCGCCGCAAAAATTGGGAAATATTTTGGCAATGATTGTTTCTAAAAAACTGAGCCCGGTATTATGTGCGTATTCCTCTATTTTTAAACCTCTGGCGGTAAAAAAACGCTTTAAATCTATCTGGCATGCCAGATAGACGCTGTCTATATCGCCCGTAAAACCTCTTGATAAATCGGGTTTACGATATAGAAAATCAGCTTTTTTTGATGCCTTTTTCCTGCAGGAAATAGCCAGGTTTTTAAAAAACCACTTTATCGCCTGAAATTTTGTAGAGGCAAAGCCCGGCGCGCTTCCTTTTCTCAAACACAATTGGATAAAAACCTTTAGAGCGACAAACGGGCTCAACAAATTGGGGGCCATAATAAGTATGACGCCGCCGGGTTTTACGACCCGCATCATTTCCGAAAGGGCTTTTCTTGCATCAGGAATGTGCTCTATCAAAGATATGGAACTAACCGCGTCAAAGGATTCATCCTTGAATGGCAGATTCATTGCGTCGCCTGCGGCATAATTTAAATCCCGGGAACCCCGCGCACCTGCCTGCTGCAGGAAAAGATAAGATATATCCAGCCCGGTGGCCTTGAGGCCTTTTTTACTCAAAAGATATGACGACAAGCCGTTACCGCAGCCTAAATCCAATATCCTGGCCCCGTCGGGCGCGTGAGACGCTGCCCAGGAAACATACGGCTTAAAATAAGGCTCGTTGTGTTTGCTTATATTTTCCAGCAGATACTCAACGGAAGTCTTGTAATAAAATCGTAATTTGCCGGCCATTTCTCCGCTATCGGATTCCGGTCTCGCGCCGGATAATAATTCAAGGTATATCTGATGGATCCTTTGCACAATTATCTTGGTGGTAAAATTATTTAACACCTTTTGTCTTCCGCTTGCAACCAGTTTAATACGCAATTTGTCATCCTTGATTAACTTTTCCAGTTTGGTTTTTAGATCTTCGTAATCTCCTTCCTTAAATATTAATCCCGCATCTTCTATAATATGCGGTATTTCCCCGCAGGTTGAACCGACTACAGGCACCTCGCAAGCCATAGCCTCGATCAATACCCTTCCAAACTGCTCCATCCATGTGTTGGTGTGCTCAGACGCAAGGACCAAAACATCCATGCAATTTAAATACTCAGGCGCTTTTCTGTTGTCTATGCTTTGCAGAAAAATAGTATTTTTATCGATCCCCAATTTTCTTGCCGCAATTTTCAGGCGTTTTCTTTCCCGCCCGCCGCCAATTATCAAAAGCTGGCATTCCTCTTCTAATCCTGAAACCGCCTTTAGTAATGTATACGCGCCCTTCATCTTTAGCAGCCTGCCTAAATAGCCTATAACAAATTTATTAAGCCCGATTTTTTGTTTTAAGGCGCCTGCGTCTATTTTTTTAAACTTATCCGGGTCAACGCCTAATTGCGGTAAAATGCTTATCCCTCCGCTGAAACCTTTCTTTAAAAAAAGATCTCTGCTGTCTTTGCTGCCTGCTATAAGGTAATCCGTATTCTTCAATACATAGTTTTCAAAAAACGGGTACAGCAAGGCCCTTGGATTCGGAAAATGCCAGGTCTGAAACATATTCTGCCAGGTAAAAAGGATTACTCTAGCCTTGAGCTTTAACCTGTTCTTTAACCAGATTGCTTGAAAACAAACGGCGCTGTTAGGCTCTTCTTCGATATGAATAATATCGGGGTTTATTTTTTTCAAACACGCCGCCAAATCTATATAAAAATGGATAAACTGTTTTCCGGTAAACAAGGCCGGCATTGAAATAACGGTAATTTTTGAACCGTCTTTTTTTTCAAATACGATTTTCCTGGCCTCTTCCTCCCACCAGCGCGGAATAATCAAAAATAATTGCGCATCGCTATATTCCGCCAGGCTCTCGAGTTTTTCCTGATAACTCGGGCTGATAGAGGCATGAGAAATAAAAAGTATTTTCATCTTTTACCCATATAGTGCCGTCCGTAGACGAGGTATTTTAATCGCCTCGCCAAAACAGGGCATGCCATCATAATCATTCCTTTTACTGTTTTTATCGGAAAGACGATTAAGTTTATAAGAAACCGAAGCCGTAAAATTATCGGCTTAGAGCCAAAGAAAATAAATATCCTATCGATATGCCCGGATATTATTTTATTAAACCTTGCAGGGAACCTGCCTGCCAGCTCGTACAACCTTATAAAAACCGGAAAATACGCGTGGGCAAAAACGGCCTGCGCCCGGCTAAGCTGCGGTTGATTTATAACGCTGTCCCCGGAAAACGTAGACACCTCATCTTTAGAAATGAAACCGTGTTCCAGGCATGTATCATATAACCTTGTGTGCGGGTAAGGCTGAAAAATAGCGACATTAACGGCGCATGGCTTTACCGCGGCGTTCATCTTGATCGTCTTGAGGATGCCGGGCATATCCTCAAACGGCACCCCAACCATATTGTAAGTAGCGAGTTTAATTCCGTATTTATTTGTTAAATTAAATGCGTCATAAATCTGCCTGTCGCTGACTTTTCTGTTCAGTATCTCCTGGCGGATATGAAAATCCCCGCTCTCAATCCCGGCAGTCAGCCTTTCGCAGCCCGCGCGCTTAAGTATCTTCACCATATCTTCCGTCAAAAACTCAATCCGCACATTGCCGTGGAACGGCAAAGCAAAGGCCTTCGGATATTTTTCGCTGAATTCAACCATCCAATCTTTATTAAGGCACAAGGTATCGTCAATAAAATTGATAAATTCGCAATCTGAATACCAACTCAAAACTTCATCGATTTCAGAAAGCACATTGTCGACGCTTCTAAAGCGGACATAACCTGAAGGATAAAGTTTCTGGTACTGGTGATTGCAGCAATAACTGCAATCAAAAGGGCACCCCCTGGAACCTAAAATAGTCAACATCCTGATTTTGTAATCATAGAGCTTAGTGTAAGAAAATAGCTTGCGGTCAGCAAAAGGAATATCATTAAGGCTTTTTTGCGCGCAACGAATATCATTCTTTATAATCTTGCCATCTTTTTTTAACCATATATTCTTTACATCTTGCGCATCTTCATTCTTGGAAAGCTTATCGCACAATTCTACGATAGCGGCTTCGCCTTCGCCTCTGCAAAGCATGTCTACGCCTTCAGCCTGTATCACTTTATCCGGCTCAATAGTCGCATGAATGCCTCCGCATATAACTTGCGCATCCGTTGCCTCCTTTGCCCACCTAACCAGTTTTTTCACATATTTAAACTGATGAGAAAGCATGGTAAAAGCAATCAGATCGGATGAATTTTCTTTTAATTTTTCAATAAATTCCCGCTTATCCAACTCTCTTGTTACGTGTATTAACGAGGCCGTATGGCCGTTTTCTTTCAGCGATGCTGAAAGATATCCGATTCCATGCGAGAATATGCCTGAATAATCGCGGCTAAACCCTTCAAATACATTAAGGTCAGGAAATACAAAAGTTACATTCATTGCGGCTTACCTGCATTCATTTGTTTAAATTTAAAAATATTTAAAAATAATTCCTCGGTTTTTTCCGCGCTTTTAGCCCAGGAATAATTATCCAGTATAAACTGCCGGCATCTTCCGTTTAAAAGCCTTATATTGTCAAGTTTGCCTATATATGTTACGATTAAATCGGCTATGGATTCAGGGCCTGTTCCTTTAAACAACAAATTCTCATCCAGTTTGCGCAAAATTTCTATTGTGCCCCCTACAGGCGTCCCCAATACCGGCACGCCGCAAGAAAGAGCCTCTAATGTAACCAGGCCAAACCCCTCCAGGCCAACGCTTGGAAGCACAAATAAATCAGCAGCCTGATAATACAAGGGCAGACGCGCCTGGCTGATATGCCCAAGCAATTTTACGGAATCTTTTAAATTCGATTTCTTTATTAAATCATACAAATGTTGTTTTAGCGGCCCGTCCCCGCCAACTAACAGCATTGTCTTAGGATGCCTCCTAAGCACCGAAGGCATGGCATTTATCAGATTACCTAGGCCCATTCGCGGTACAAGCCTTCTTAACGTAAATATTACCTTTTTATCTTTTGGAATTTTCAAAATTTTTTTAACCTTGTTTTTATCCCTGGGCGGCTTAAAGGTGCCCGTATCAACACCGGCTGGTATTTGAATCATTTTCCCGGCATCAATATTGTAAAGATTTCTAACAGACTTTGCCGTAAATTGTGAAAGCGTTATCAGTTTATCGCAGCTATTCACGGCCTTTTTATCAAGCCACTTTAAAAATAAAAAATAAACCGCCAGCCAGGGAAATTTCGCGTATCTTTTCCAATTGTGCCAATCGTATTTTTGCGCTTTTACGGTTAACGATTCCTCCTTGTTCAGCAGGGCGTGAAAAGTGTACACCCTGGATGTAGATCCCGCCGTTTCCGACAAGGCCAGTCCGAGGGCAGCCTGCGGCGAATGGAAATTTATTAAATCAAAACGCCGTTTTTTCATTAAGATATCGGTTTCTTTTTTTATATTTAGTATACACGATATCAGCCTTATAATGCTAAATGGGGAATTTCTGAAACCATACCTATATACGCTGAATCCGTCTATTTCTTCCTGTTTCGGCAAACCGGGCCTGGCCAATCTGGTCAATACAACTATCTTATGACCTCTTAAAACCAATCCTTTGGCAATATTATATACATAGGTGTGGACGCCGCCGGTTACGTCGGGATATATTTCTTCAACAATAAATAAAATGTCAAGCCTTCTCAACTGCCCCCCTATTCTCTGCCTTCAAGCGATAAAGAGATGCCGTACCCACGCGGATAAAAACACGAATGAAAAAACAACGGATGCGCCCAGGATAATAAAATTTAAAATTCTTTTTCTGCCCAAAATACCCAGGTACATGAAAAACGGAAAAAATAATATGATAAATCTCGGCCATCCGAGAAGTCGCCCGGAAAAAAGTGGAAAAAGCAGGTAAAATACGGAAAAAATTTTATACTTGGCGTCGAATTTTTTAAATACGCCGACAACCAGCAAAAATGAAATAAAAAGGCATATTACTTCGACAGAATTGTATATTGTATTAATCAATGCCATGCTCAGGCCTTTCAAGCTGCTAAAGTCATAACTATATGTCGAGAAAAAAACGAAGGACCTGTTCAGGCCTTCTAAAATAGCAACGTGCGGTAAGCTGACATGCTGGCCCATAAGGCCGTGAGCGGCGATAAACATTAACGGGTTGCCTAATTTGGCGTACAGAAAACCCATAAACAGAGAAACAGCCAAAAGCATCAATAAAATATAAACCAGGTCCGGACTGAATATTTTTTTGTTATTTTCTTTCTTTTCCATTATGTAAGAATAAATCAGGCTGGGGTAAATTGTCACGCCAATTATACGCGTCAGGCCTGTCAACATAGCCGATATGCCGGCAAAAGGCCATTTTGCCCTTTTTATGGAATAGAACGTTAAAACGCAAAAAAGGAAAAAAAGGGATTCGGAATACGCGCAGGAAAAATAATAAGAAAAAGGGGTTAAAGATAAATACCACACTGCCCGCTTGGCCGATTCGCCGTCTGTTTCCAAATTTGCTAATCTATAAAAAACACATAACCCCAATAAAAAAGAAATATTAGAAATTATTAAACCGGATAAATTATAACTATGTATAAAAAAAGCCAGTATCTTCATTATAAAAGGGTATAAAGGAAACCATGCATAGCATCCGGCGCCGATATACCCCAGTTTTGCCATTTTTATATAGGCAGAGCCGTCAAATATGGTCCACATTTCCAAAAACGGCGGAAAATTAAATTTGGCGAAGTTCATATTAGGTAAAAACAAAGGGACTCCGTAAACTATAGCGGCTGAAAAGACCGCTATTAAAAATCGCGAAACTATGAAGCCAAGTATCGGCGTTTTATAGTTATTTAAAAACCCTTTCATATAATCTCTGATGCCGCAGATCAATCCTTTTATGCTGTATGTAACAACCCTCATATCTTTGCTGACAATGCCGCGCCTTAGCGCGCCTGATAATTGCCTGGCTAAAAAAACCGGAAAAAATATTAAATACATGTGTTTTAAATAAAAAATTGTGAGGTTCCGGTAATACCAGAACATCTTTTCATAAAATTTAAGGCTGCGGTAACCGCCTGCGGCCTTGACGTGCCTTACGGCTGCCGATGGATCAAACATAACTTTATAGCCCAGTTTTCTTATTTTTAAAGACATATCCGCATCGTCCATAGAGCCGGTGCCTTTAAATCTCGTATCATAACCTCCTATGCTGACTAAAAGGCCTCTTCTATAAGAAACATTGCATCCGTAAGCATGATCAACCTCTGTCCTGAAATCCGCATTAAAATTTGCGGTCATCTTTACGTCCCAAATCCTTAGCTTGCCCACCTCTTTAATTTTTTGGACCGGTATATCAAAGGCGCAAAATACCCTTCCTGAAACAGACCCTATAGCCGGATCCTTATAATTCTCCGCGTGGTTTTTTATTAAATCATCTTCTGCTATTATATCATCATCGCAACAAATAATAATTTCACCGGCTGCCTTCTGTATGCCGAGGTTTCGCGCCAGAGACGCATTGTCTCCCGCGCTTGCGATATATTTGACCCTTGGCTCATTAGCCTTTATTATTTCTTTCAGCCTTCTGTTTTCGATAAGAGGGCTCTGGTCAATGATTATTATCTCAAAATCCCCGTAGCCCTGCCTCAGCATGGAATCAACGGCCTTCACAACCGCTTCCGGCCTGTTATATGTGGGTATTATTACGGAAACCTTTGCCATTATATCACTCTGTCCTTTTTAGGCGCTTTCAGAGGCCTTCTCTGCGACAATTAAAAGATTTGAGCCGCCCAATCTGAAAAGAGGCGCCTTCTGAAAGAAAATATTAACTTTCTCCACTATTCTGCTGTACCTTTTTTCTATTAAGTACTTTTTTTCTCTTGAGTCCAGATACTCCTGAGCCGTATTTTTTTCCCGTTCCAATTCGTTTAAACGCTTCAGAACTTCCCTGTTGGCCGGCTTTATTTTTGCAAAAGCCCTTATTGCTGCGCCGATAAAACCGTACGAACCGCTGTATCTTACCTTTAATCCGCTTTCATTCAGTAAACATATTACTTCCTTAAAGGAAAAATTAGTATGATAAAAACAATTGCCCCTCCACACGGAAACTAAACTCTTGTCAGAAGAACACCTATCTATCAATAATCCCAATATCTGTTTAATCAGCATTAAAGGATTTAAAGATTCCCATGATAAGAAATGATTCCGGCTTGGAGTAGTAATTATTAAAATTCCCCCCGGTTTAAGAATTCTAAAAATATCATTCAAGGCCTCTGCCGGAGCGGGCAGATGTTCTATAACCTCAGTAAAGAATACGGCGTCAAATACATCCCCCCTTAGAGGAAGCCTCTCTACTATCGCATTCACAACCTTTCCGGGAATACCGTTATCAGTTCCAATTGCTTTTAAGTTTTTAATATCAAGGTCTAAGCCGTACAACGTGTTCTGCTGCCTTTTTATGGCATTTATAACAATCCCGTTCGCGCAACCCAGATCGATGGCGATTTTGCGCCTGATATTAAATTTTTCACAGATGTAATTTAAAACTGCCGATCTTGCTATCATATCAAAATTAAGATCCCACGACCACAATTGGAGGCTTTTGCCTGATAACGCATCATCGCTTTTTGTATGCCCATGCTGTTTATAAGTTTTCCTGATATCGTCATAAGTTAATATTTCTCTTAACATTATCAATTCTTTTTTAAATCTTTTCTTTGCCCTAAAAAACTTTAAAATAAAATCATAAACAAAAAATGCCGCGCTGATAAATAAAATTATGCCGAACACCCATGACGCCGAAGGAAAATCCCGGCCTATCGAAACAACATAACCCGGCAAAGATACAAAAAATAGGGCTCCAAAAACTAAAAGATAAGAAATATTACGCTTTGGTTCGGCATATTCAATATCTCCCGGTTTGGCTCCTATTTTCTGAATCAATGCATCGACCGATTTCTTCATTGTTTTTCATCCTGTTTTTTCAGCAACTTTTTATAAAAACCTTCTATCTCTAAAATATTTTTTTCTATGCTGAATTTTTCCAAAACAACATCTCTTGCCCTACTGCCCATTTTTTTGCATCTTGCCCTGTCTGCCAAAAGCCCGGATATGGCCTTTATAAAACCCTTGTTATCCCCGGGCTCTATTATCATACCGCAATCTCCGGAAAGAATTTCCCGGGCAGCGCCTGCATTAAAAACCACGACGGGCTTCTCCATCGCCATTGCCTCAACAATCACGCGGCCAAAAGGTTCTGCTATTGAAGGCACTGCTGCTACATCCAAAGCGGCAATAACCTCAGGCAGATCATCCCTAAAACCCGTAAAGACCACCTTGTTGTTTATACCCAAATGCGCAGTAAGCGCATTTAATTTCTCCTTATAATTTTCCGGCCCAAGATCAGAGCTGCCTGCGATCACGATCGAAATATCGTCGCTGTCCTTTAGTAATCGGGCCACGGACCTGAGAAAATTCTCGTGCCCTTTTTCCGGCGAAAGCCTCCCTATTATGCCTATAAGCTTTTTTGATCCGAGATTGAATTCCTTTCTGAATGCCTCGCCTGAGGCGCCGGGCGAAAATTCCCGCGTATCAACGCCGTTATAAATCCTGGCAATATTTCTTCCGGGTATATTCAGTTTTTCTGTTAAATCTGTTTTTACCGCATTTGAAATGGCAATCAGCCTATTCATATGCCTAAACGCAAAAGACCTGACTTTGCCTGCGCCTAAAACAGGGACAAGGTCCCTCACATGACATATACAAAGCGCCCCTGCCAATTTTGCAGCAAAAAAACTTTGCTCAGCGGCATAAATAGAATTCGCATGAACTAGATTTATCTTCTCTTTTTTAATTAAGATGGCCAACCGAACAACTGCTAATAAAAAGGAAAACGGCTTGTACCTTGAGAATTCCATAACAGTTGCTGCCTTAATTTCTATGTTCAAATCCTTTAGCCTATCAACAAGCGGCCCCCCGCGCAAAGGAACCACAACAACAGGATAAAAATAATTCCTGTCAAACCTTTTTAACAAGCTCAGCAGACTTACTTCAGCCCCGCCAATATATGCGGTTGGATTGACATATAAAATCTTAACCATAGGCATCTTTATACACTCTCAAACGATTTAGCAAGCATATCAATATTTTTATTGATGCTAAATTTCCCAATTACCTTTTGCCTGGCTTTCAAACCCAGGCTTTCCCTGAGGCCTCTGTTATCAAATAGCGTCTCTATTGCTTGAGCTAATTCTGTTATATTTTTCTCAGGTACCAAGATACCATTTTCCATAGAAACAACCAATTCCGGTATTCCGGAAATATTTGTCGAAATAACGGGCTTCCCGCAGGCCATTGCCTCCATCAGAACCACAGGGATGCCGTCTCTATCGCCGTCCTTGGCAATTATAGATGGTAAGACAAATAAATCGCTTCCATTTAACAGCTGCAATAATTTATCCCTGTCAACGGCGCCGAGCAGATTAATTATCCCTTCCATGCCTGATTCATTTATTTTATTCAGTAGTTTTTCCTTTAACGGACCGTCGCCGAATATATCGCACCTGAATTTAATGCCCTTTTCGGACAATAACCTGCATGCATTAATAAGATACGTAAAACCTTTTTTTTCCACCAGTCTTCCGCCGCTTAAAATTGTAATAGTTCCGGTTCTCGCAACGCTTTGCGGTTTAAATCTTTCTGTGTCCACGCCGCAGTGTATTACTTTAATCTTATCGGCCGGAATGCCGGAAAACTTTTCAAGCAGGTATTTTTTATTATATTCCGAAACAGCAACGAAAAACTCCGCATTTTTTATATTATCCTCCAAAAAATCATTTTTAACGAATATGTCATGCGCGTGCGCTGTAAAACTAAACGGAATTTTTAAAAGCTGCGATATTATATTCGCCGCTGTAGCCGGCAGCGCGGCAAAATGCGCATGGAGGCGGTTTATTTTGCGCCTATTTATTGCGTCGCACAGATAAATTATCTGCAAAAACTCCTTCTTTCCTATTTTAAACGCATATTTAAATATAAAATGAATATACTTTAAGGGGGCCCTGAATAAGAAATTTAGATTGGATTTTACTATTCGAACGAATGAGTCAGCATTAGCTGCCTCTTTGTGTATTATAAATATAGGTATATCCATCCCCATTATTTTAAGTTGCAGAATTTCATCCATAACAAATGTTTCGGAAAGAACCGGAAACTGGTCTAATATATAAGCAACTTTTGTTTTTTTCATTTTATCCATCAGAAAATCAAAACCCCAAGGACTTTTAATAATAAGCGCCGTGCGGCGTTCGGGCTGTTTTTGCCTTCATATTGATATTGCGGAAAAATAATACGAAACCGCAGATTAAAAATCATGTCTAAAAAACTATTTCCTCGCCCTTTTCTGAAAAAAGACGTGTAATATACCCTGCCTATAAATTTGTAACCCTCGGAATAGTAAAGATACTCTTTTAGCACCTTCTGCACTCCCGGTTTATGGACATCATGAAAAGCAATTATGCCGCCTTTTACTACCATGGGCGACCATGATAAAAAATCTGTTTTAGCAAAGTCATATTCTTCTATACCATCTATAAATAAAAATCTGAGCGGTTTATCAAAACCTTTTGACGCCTCCTCGGAAGTATTCACAATGGCAACCACCGTATCCTGAACGCCGGCTTCCGCGATATTTTTTCTGAATTCCTGTTCCTGGCCGTAGGCAAATTTTTTGCGTTCGTTCTCCACTGTATTGCTATAGGGATCTCCGGTATGCGGGTCTACGGCATATACGCATCCTCTCTTTTTTAATTTTGTTGCTTTAGCCAGCCATATGGTAGACCTTCCGGCAAAGCTGCCTATTTCAACTATAACGCCTGCGCCCGGGGCGGACTTGGCAGTGAAGAATAACGCCTTGCCTTCGGATCGCTCCATCCAGCCGGTAACATTTTCAGCCGCATCTCTGGCCTCAAAAAAAGCACTAAGGCCGCGCAGATAAAATATCAGTTTCTTAATCTTTTCTATGGCTTGATCCTTTCATTCTGAAAAATACAACCTTATCAAGCCCGTAATTGTAAAACCAGTTATCCGCGGTTATTTGCGGCCTGGCCTGCCTTAGATTACAGAACTCGTATTCCGGGGCAAACCTCTCAACCCACCCGCTTAAAGGCGCTGTCGGCATATCCCATGCGCCGTCATAAAATTCCTTTGTTTCCACCAATAATGCTATCTGTTTCGGGCCTTTATTTTTTATTTCATTTATGATGCCGCCTGCCTCTTCCTCTGAAAATCTTTCAAGCGCATGCCACAAAACAAATAAATCATAATCGCCTGTTTGTTTGCTGATTCCGATTAAGCCGTTTTTGGGCAAGGCCGGCGCATTAAAACCCTTTTCTTTAAATGCGCCGGACAGATAAAGCCCGTTTTCTGCCACTAATACGCTCCCGGGCGATGTTTCATTAATTATAAAATCGCACTGAGTTAAAGCCTGCTTCTTTTTTGCCTTAAACATCATTTCTTCATTATGCGCCAGGCTGGATTTTCCAAAAACACCTCTTATTTTATTAATCAATTTTCTTTTTTTCATATTTATCAAGGCCCGGGTTTTCCATTTCTGCCAGCTACCTTCCATGAAAACCTGGCCTGTCATACTTTCATGTTTCATCGTCCTTTCTTCAATTATGGCCGGAACACGCAAGCCGCACATCTTTTCGGTAACCCTCAGTACAATATCGTAATCTTCGACATAATATATCTTTTCGTCATATCCGCCTATCGCCTCCAAGCAAGGCTTTCTGAACATCTGGCTGGAACAATACACTATGTTTTTTATTTCAAGGAGCCGCCTGTCAAAATCCGGTGACCTGTGCCTGTTTCTGGCGCGTTTTATTTCATTTATCCTTATAATATCGCCGTAGACAACGCCTACGAAAGGAAAATTATCAAGCGTTTTTGCGTACCACCTTATCGCGCCCGGAAGAAAAGCGTCATCCGCGTCCAATATACATATATATTGCCCTTCTGACACCCTTATACCTATGTTTTGCGATGCCGATTGTTTTATGTTGCGCCCGTTTTTTAAGTACTTTATCCTGTCGCCGTAACTTTTACATACGGCGTCGGTTTCGTCTATCGAGGCGTCATTGATTACAATCACCTCAAGCCCGCCCGGACAATCCTGGCTCAGGCTTGAATCAATTGCCTTGCGCAAATACTTTGCGTAATTATACGCCGCGATCACAACGGACACTTTTACCGGCATGCTATTCATCCGCTAGATAAAATTTTATTGTTTTCTTCAAAGTCGCATCAAGGCTTATCTTTGGCTTCCACCCCAGCAGCTTTTCTGCCCTTTTGATAGACGGGATGCGGAATTTGACATCCTGGTAGCCTTTTCCGTAAAAATCATCCCCGGATATCTCCACTATATCGGATATCTTTTTACGCTTCTTTAAAACAGAACTCTTAAGAAATATACTCCTCATCTTACAGGCCAGGCCCTTTATAGAAATATCATTCTGGGGGTTGCCGATGTTGAAAATCTGTTTATCGCAGTTTTTCCTGTCGTCTTTTATAATCCTGACAAGGCAATCTATTCCGTCCTCAACATCAGTGAAAGACCTTCTTTGCCTGCCGCCGTTTACCAGGTAAATGGGCGTCCCGTCTATAAGCGCGCTCATAAACTGGGTGATAACCCTGGGGCTGCCTTCTTTGTCCGAATGCATGGAGTCCAGCTTCGGGCCGATCCAGTTGTAAGGCCTTATTATGGTAAACTTTAAATCCTTCTCGATGCCGTACGCCCATATGATCCTGTCTAAAAGCTGCTTGCAGCAGGAATATATCCACCTGTGGTTCTTTATGGGCCCCAGGACCAGATTGCTCGTATCTTCGTCAAATTCTTTATCCGGGCACATTCCGTAAACCTCTGATGTCGAAGGAAAAATAAGCCTTTTTTTATACTTGACGCATTGCCTTATGACCTTTACATTCTCCTCGAAATCCAGCTCAAAAATCCTCACCGGGTTTTTGATATAAACGGATGGCGTGGCTATGGCAACCAGAGGGATCACCACATCGCTTCGCTTTATATGGCGCTCTACCCATTTGCCATTAACGGTAATATCGCCTTTTATAAAATGGAACCTCGGGTTATTAATTAAATTGCCCAGCCTGTCTGACCCAATATCTATGCCGTAAATTTGCCAATCCGTATCCTTTAACGCCCTGTTCAGCAAATTATGCCCTATAAATCCGTTAACGCCTAAAATCAATATCTTCATATCTGCCTCCGGCTGGTTTTTCCAATAACATAAATTTGGTGCTTTTAGGCGGCCGGCAGGCAAGCGGGACAGCATCCTGCGTTTTTATGTCATAATAAATCCCCCTTTTAAACGGCCGGTTTTCCACCACCCTGTCCGGTTTATAACCCAGCTGCCTGTATACGCCGGCGCCGGATTCATCGGTGGATACCAAAATCTTCGGTTTTAAGCCCATTTCAAAAAATTTTACCAATATCGGCTCTAAGCTGTAATCTTTCCTGTAATAAGCGTGCATATGCAATTCGAATAATATTTTAAAACCTGCGCGGGTATTTTTAATTGTGCCCATCGCGCCTTTAAAAACCTTGGCCTCGTAGCCGTTCACATCCATGCGTATAAAATCCGGCTGCCTCCTGTCTTTTAAAAAATCATCAAGCGGCACGCATTCGACTTCCGCCGATTCCCAACGATGGCCTTTTAAATGTTCCATTTTATCCGCAGGCAGCATCGTGTTGATGTCACTGCTCTCTCCTAAATATATATTAGAGTTTCCCGCCGCATCCGAAAGGGCCATGCAGCGCGCATCTACTATGGCATCTTTACCGTTTATACCTATATTTTTCTTTAACAACCTGAAATTTCTGGGGTCAGGCTCAAACGCGTATATCCTACCTTTGCTGCCCACTATGGCCGCTTCTATCAATGTGTGGTAGCCTATGTTTGCGCCTATATCCGCCACGACAGAACCTTCTTTCAATTCCTCCCTTAAAAGCAGGGTGGTCTCCGGTTCATAAATACCTCCTATCGCCAGCTCTTTGGAAATACCCGGCACCCGCAAGTCCAGATACATCTTATTGCCCTGGACCTGCCTGCAAATAAGATCTTTTTTAAAAATATGTTTCTGAAATTGCCAGATAAATCTTCTCAAGCAGCGCCTATTTCTGTATCAATGCGACAAGATATCCCTTATTGCCCAATACGCTGGCCGGCGACCTGAACATGTCGTCCAAAAACAGTATTTTATCAAATACAGGCATTACAAAATACCTGTGAAAAACAGATTCATAATAACTTCTGGAAGAGCGTGAAAATATGCGCAAAAGGCCCCATACTCTGTACATAACATGCTTGATCCTCACCCAGCTGGCCTCGTGAAACCTGCCGAATATCCTGGTCTTTTTTAAAAAAAGGCCGGAAGATTCGCACAATTTCCGCAGGCCCTTCAGGTCATAGTGCCTGAGATGGCCCCACGCGCTTACAGGCTCGCCCAGATAGGGGACTGTTATCAGGGCGTATCCTCCGCGTTTTAAAACCCTGCTTATTTCCCGTAAGGCCGCTGCATCGTCAAGATGTTCCAGTATCTCCGCGCATATGACGATATCAGCCGACCCGTCATTAAACGGCAGCCTGAAAACATCCGCCTGTATCATGGCATTTTTCTCGTCATTTAATTTCAGGCTGTCCTCAATATGTTTCGCCGCGCGCAGATTCAACAGGGAAATATCCACGCCTACATATTCTTTATATGTTGATCTGATTCTCTTCCTTAATTCCATCCGGAAATCGCCTATGCCAAAACCAAATTCTATAACAATCTTCCCTCGGACATCCGGAAGCAGGGCCATCATATTGCGCCTTCGCAGCCTGTTGCCGCAGTCATACAGGGAAGCCTTTGATTCAACCTCGAATTTCTTATAATCTATCATCTTATGGTTTCGCGATAAACTCCGGCGATACGACCGGCAATATTCTCTACTGTAAAATTCTCCAGGGACCTGTTTCTGCCTTTTTCGGCAAGCATGCCGGCTAAAACTTTATCTTCCTTTAAAGAACGTAATTTTAACGCCAGCTCTGCGTGGTCTTTCGGTTTAAACAATAAGCCGGCATCCTTGATAACCTCCGGTATGCCCCCATTCCTTGAACCAATCACAGGCACTTTACAGCACATCGCCTGGGGTATCACATAGCCAAACTTCTCCTGCCAGCTTTTGGTACCCTCGCTCGGAAGGACAAAAACATCCATGCAGTTCATATACGCGGGGATGTCAAGATGACGCACCACAGAAACATAAACCACCCTGTCGTAAATACCGGATGATTTTGCGAAGTCCAGCAATTCAGGAACTAAATTGCCGCTGCCCACCAGCAAAAGATAAGCGTCCTCTATGGATTTGACGGCGCGCATCAAAGTAAACAGCCCCTTGCCTTCCACCATGCGTCCCACATAACCGACGACAAATTTCCTGTCCAGCCCCAGGGTCTTTTTAAGTTTTGACGCGTCATGGGGTTTAAAAATTTCCGGATTCACCCCGAGCATCTGAAAAACCGAAATTTTGCCTTTATAGCCTTTTCTGCGAAGCAACCTTTCAGCGCCGGAATTGCAGGCTATTATATGGTCTATTTTACAGAGGTTGTAGCGCTCGAAATACGAAAACGGGAATTTCCATTTTTCTACAGTATCCTCGGATGTCCAGACAACCACCTTGGCCGCCGGATGGGCCCGTTTCGCGGCCCGGATTATCGCGTGGCACGCCAATGACGCGGGCTCCTGGTCGATTTCTATTATATCAGGCGCGGCCTGTTTTATAATCCTTGAAATATTATTATAAAAAAACAGGTAATAATTCCCGGTCAGGCTTATTTTGCACGGGATGGCCTTAAAATTTTCGCCTTCTTTGGCAGTAAAATAAAATTTGCGCAGTGTATGCCTCCACGACACGGGGGCAACCACTGTAATGTCAAAATCCTCCCTGCCCGCTATATATTGGAATTTTTCGCGATGAATGGGCTCGGTATACATATGCCCAAAAACTAAAATCTTCATAACTTTTTTTTCCTTAGAACCAGAAAAATATGTTTACCGGAATCTCTCTTTTCGGTTAATCTTTCCTGGAATCGGACCGCTGAATTCAAAACATGGAACAAGCTAAGGTTGAAAAAATTGCATATTAATGCCGGCAAAGGACGCGTATACCTGTCAAACTTCATAAATCTGTGAATAACGCCGCAGCATGCCTGCATTAAAGAATGTTTATAAAAAAATATTCTCTCTACCGATACCCCTTCGGCATTGAAAAGGGCTTTTAAACTGCCCGCATCGAATTCGTTCACATGCCCGTGCAACCTCTACCCGTATATTTTTTCTTTTGGCTCAACCGGGCATGCCTTTTTGTTAGGCGCTGTAATCAATATGTGGCCGCCGGGTTTGATTATCCTTGCCATCTCATGGACAATGGCCCGCGCATCATTCAAATGCTCGATGACTTCGTAACAAAGAATATAATCCGCAGAATCTGAATCCAAAAAAGACAGTTGTTTTCTTAAATCGCGGCAATAAACAGAGATTTTCAATTCGCCCCATAAATTCTCTGTAATGGCCAAATTTTTCTTAAATTCGCTCAGGCGCCGGCTGCTATTGTCGATAGCTATAACGTTAGCCCCGGCCAAAGCCAGTGTCAGGCTCTTCAATCCAGGGCCGCAGCCTAAATCAATAATAATTTTATTTTTAACGCCGCGGAATATGCCTTCAACGTGCCTCCAAAATTCATAATGACAGGGGCATTTTATCTTTCCTGTATATTCACCACAGCGAGAAATCGGAATTGCGGAAAAATATTTCTCCCCTAGGCTCTGACTCATCCTTATTTTCCTTCTAATTCCTTATATACCGCCATTAATTTATTTTGATAGCTTTCCCATGTCCGATTTTCCGACTTAAGTCGCGCCTTTTGGCCCATTTGTTTTCTTTTATTTTCATTTTCATATAGGCGCAATATCGCATCCCTTATTGCCTCAGGGCTGCGGATAGGCACGATAAATCCCTCGACGCCGTTTTCTACCAGATCTTTGGCGCCTGTATTCTCAGAAACAACAACCGGAAGGCCGCTTGCCATAGCCTCGCTGACAACCATACCGAAACCGTCTTCTATGCTGGGAAATACCGCCACTGACGCCTGATTATAACAGGCAGCTATTGATTTCATATCCGGCAAAGGCCCTGTTAATTTAAAATTAATCCTTCCTTTATATTTCGACAACGCGTATTCCGCGTCTTTAGCCATACTGCCGGCAAGTATCAATTCGGCGTTTTTAAGCTGCAAAATGCTCCATGCCTCGAGCAGATACTGAAAACCCTTTCTTAAAGATATCTGACCTACAAAAAGCGCCCTAAAAACATTGTCTTTTTTTTCTCGCGGCTTAAACAATTCAGTGTCCACGCCGTACGGCGCTATCCTCAGCCTGTCTCTTTCAAAACCATTCTCCAAAAAACTCTTGTACGCAAAATTTGACAAAATCACCGCCCTGTCAGCAATCTCCAAAGCCTTAAGCCGCCTCTTTATGGTTATCGGGTTATCCGGCGAATAAGGCACGCCCCATACTTTATATTCTTCAGTCATAAGTTTATGCAAAGTCAATGGATGACTATTGGGATTATCGGCAATAATCTTTGCGCCCAGTTCTTTTGCCCTTATCATAGAGTTTAAACTTTGACTTGCAAATGCATGAAAGACATCGCATTCCTTTATTATTTTCTTCGCCTTCAAATCGAAGATGCCGTTTGATAAAAAATAAGTGAGGCCGAATTTTCTAAGTAAACGGCTTACAGTCCCACGCATTAACAAAAATTCATCCGGCCTTTTGATACGTACGGCCTCCTTTGCCTGCCGGGCTAAATCACAAGGAAAATCACAGGCTATAAGCTGATAAAGGCTGTTTGCCTGTATTGCTGCTTTGGCGGTGTGATAAGTAATATAGCCCTGTCCGAGCCCGCCTATTTTTCCGGCATAACAGAAAGTGACTCTCATGATTTAAAAATTCCCTTGGCAGGCAGAACTTTAAAACGCAAACAGCCGCCCAAAAACGCCAGAAGGTTAACTGCAGCGCCGATACTGTAAATAAACACGGCCTTTAACCTAAGCGGCAAGCCGGCATATTCAAAGCCGTGTATAAATTTTACGCTTAAGGCGCAGGCTGCAGCTAACGACGCGAACATAAAAATGTAATTAAACGAAACAACCGAAAGTATAAATACAATAACAGACGTGCCTGCGGCGGCGCGGTATAAACTCATGCCCAGATGAGACGAAATCTTTTTGCCGTGTTTTTTGTACAGATACGGTATAGCGCCTGATTTCAGCGAATTTTTCAAGAATGCGCTTACCTTCAACCTGTAGGCCGGATGGTGTACGGCCGCGCCTCTGGCAAATACTATCCTGCCTCCGAAATCCATTATCCTCAAGGCCAAATCATAGTCGCTGCCGAAATTATGCCATTCGTTTAATTTCTCATCCAGAAAACCTGCGCCTTCTAAGGCTGTTTTCCTGTAAAACATGTTTGCCGTCTGATAAGTGCCGCCGTTTTCATTGCCCAAACCATGATAAAAAACAAGGACCTCGCCTTCAGAAATAATCCTGCCCTCTACCGCCGATATGCTCTTATCCGCAAAATAGGCAAGGCCGTTTTTCAGCCAATCAGGGTCAGCGATGATGTCGCTGTCGGTCGAAACTACAATTTCTCCTTGAGCCGCCTTAAGCCCCTTATTGCGGGCCATGGTCTGGCCTTTTTTATCATTCCTGTAATAAAGTATTTTGAAATCCGCTTCCCTGGCAAAGCCTTCAATCATTTCCTTGGTTCCGTCGGTTGAAAAGTCATCTATAACCAAACATTCAAACTTAGAATGTTCATACGTCTGCTTAAAAATAGATTCCAGGGCCTTTTTTAAATAATCACTGCGATTGTAGGTCGGTATTACGATGCTTACCTTCATATCCATAATCTTTATCACCTTGCCGTCTTGGATAAGGCATCCAGTAATTTAGGCGCATTGGCCTTTATTGAATAGCGCTCTTCGACAATCCTTCTTCCGTTTTCTCCGAATTTTTTTCTTAACTGCGCATCCTCGATAAGCAAAGATAGCTTCTCAAACCACTCATCGGCAGAACTGACTGAAAAACCGCAAACCCCGTCCCTTACTATCTCTTTATTCACGCCTACCGGCGAAGCCACTGCAGGAATGCCTGCAGCCATATATTCTAATATCTTGAAGCCGCATTTAGCCCTTGTCCATTCATTGTCCGGAAGCGGCGAAATACCGATGTTAAAGGATTGAAGGTCTGAAAGTTCCTCGTTTAACCTCCATCTTTTATTAATTATATTTATGCCGTCCGATAAAAAATCCCTGCTTGAGACCACTTTTAATACTACCTTATCGCCGAATCTTTGGCTTATATTTTTCAGAACAAAGGCTATACCTTGCAAATAAACAAGGTTTTCCGGATATCCTATCCATCCCACCACGACCGCATGCGCATCTTTCCTCGGGGCCCCTGAGCGCGCGCCGGTATCTATCACTGTGGGGATCATTACGGTATTGTTATTGAATCGTCCGGCGTATTCCGCAAGATAAGGATTACCGGCTATTACGCATGCCGCTTTGGCTAAGATTGCATTCAAGTTATCGGCCCTCTCTGCAGCCTGCCTTGTGTTTTCTTCCATCATGGGAGGCGTTAAATAAATGGCATCGTCAAAATCAAAGATTATCCTTTTATTAACCGCATGAATCAGGTTAAAAAAGGCCCTGGGAAATATAATTTTCTGGATGAAGACGATATCATTTGCACCTGCCCCCGCAAGGACTTTTATTAAATAAAACAATTTGAAAAGCCGGCTTTTTCCTGGAGAAGAAATTACACGGACAGTATGGCCGGACTTTCTTAAATACTCAAAATACTGATAGACCCTCAACCTGCTGCTTGCGCCTTCTGTTGAATGTAACGGCAAAAATAGTATTTTCAAAAAAATAAACTCCTTATGTAAATCTCAGGGTCGGTTTTTAACCAGTGTATGTCTATTCTTTTCCCGGCGCCCTTAGTTAAACTTACAAGAGTCCTGGATATCTCTACCAGCATTCCGATAAACAATATGGCCCTCAAAGTATATACGGAAAGCCTGCCGTAATGTTTCTTAAAAAATCTATAAAGGCTTTTGTTCCGCTCTACCAGCATATCCACATCCGCCTGTTTAGAGCTCTGTTTGGCGTAGTGTATAATTTCAGCCTCCGGCGTAAAGTAAATCTTCCATCCTGCCTTTTTAATCCGATAGCACAAATCCACCTCTTCGTAGTACATGAAATATTGCTCGTCTAATAATCCTGTCTCTTCCAGAGTTTTTCGCCTGGCCATAATGCAGGCGCCCATCAATTGTTCAACCTCCCTGATATCATTATGCTCCCAATAACCTATATGGTATTTTCCGATGAGCTTATTTTTTGGAAACAAAGTATCCAAAGTGGTATTTCTCCAAAATTCACTCAATAATGTCGGAAACGACCGGCAAGACCGCTGCAAATTCCCATTGGAATATACTATCTTACAGCCTAAAGCGCCGCAAAATGGATGATTATCCATAAAATTAATTAATCCATCCAATGTGCCGGCTAAAACCTCTGTATCAGGATTTAAAAGCAGGGCGTACCTGTCTTTGCTCACCCTTAATGCCTGATTATTTGCCCTGGCAAAACCAAGGTTTTTATTATTTTCTATCAATATTGCATCAGGAAACTCTTTTTTTATCATCTCGACAGTGCCGTCATTTGAGTTATTATCCACAACGAAAACCTCAAAAGCGCCGGCAGGAGGGTTTTTGTATATAGAAGATAAACACCGCCTCAAAAAATCTTTTATATTCCAGCTTACAATGATAATAGATAAATCAATCATTCGATTTTTTACCTAACGACTTCAGGAGAGCCGATATTAAGTAAAGATACGCCGTTTTTTGAATTGGGCGGTACCTGATAGAATTCAATAGTTCGGAAATTGATTCTTTGAATCTCCTCTCCTCATAATTTTTATGCGCAACCTGGTTATAAAAACCCGCCAATATCGCTTTCAACCTGCTTGTATATGGGCGCGTTAAATCCGGGTATAATTTGCATATTTTACGGATTACGATTATCTTGTTTGAAACCATCCCGACAACATCCTCTCTCATGCTGCCTTTATGAAGCCTGATGAAAGCCAGTGGTTGGTCTATATATTTAACCTCATATTTTGCAGATACCCTGAGCCAAAAGGCGCAATCCTCGTAGCCTTGGTTGCCTAAGGACTCATCAAAAAACCCTGCATCTAAGCATTTTTTTCTAAGCATAACGGCATTAACCGGAATAAAGTTATTCAATAAAAGATCTTTAAATATCATCCCTTCCGGAGGGCGGCTGTTTGATTTATGAAATTGATATGAAAAACCATATAGGATAATCCCATTTTCATCCACATAATAGTGATTGGAATATGACCATCCGACTTCAGGATGCGCGTCTAGAAGTTTTGTCTCTGTTTCCAGCTTCTGGGGCGAAATATAGTCATCGGCATCCAGAAATACCAGGTATTCGCCGCTCGACGCCTTTATACCCCTGTTCCGCGCGTTAGACAACCCATGGTTTTCCTGATAGATATACTTTATCTTGTTCCCGTATTGCGCAGGCAAATCTTTCGTTCCGTCGGTAGAACCATCATCAATAACGATAATTTCGAAATCCTTAAAGGTTTGCGATAAAACGCTGTCTATGGCTTTTGAAATATACCGCCCGTAATTATATGTAGGTATAACCACACTTACTTTTGGCATTTTTTTAACCTCTCATTACAAAAATACTTATTCACCGCGTTTTGAGTTTTTTAAATAAATTCCATAAACCTGCGCCTAAAATAAGTTTTATTGCCATGATAATCGCCCTTTTCTTTCTTAACAGCGCGGGCTGAATCTTTATGCCTACGATAAAATAACGCCTTGCGCTGGGATATATCTCGTTGGAATAATTACGATATGCGCGGTTAAGCGCGATTTGGGCAATAATATCCCTTAACTGCGATTTGAATATTCTATAATCCGCAATCTTATCGGCGTGCTTTCTTAATACGGACAGCTTCGCCTTGTATTCCTGCTCCAGTTCCCTGCCGCTGCCTACATATTGATTTGACACGTTTGTGCTGTGCAGCCGGCATTTTATAAGTGGCTCGGCTATATACGCTAAATCATAAAATAAGCAAATACGCATCCACATCTCCCAGTCGCTGGTAAAAGGCAGCCTGACATCAAACCTGCCTAATCTGTCAAAACATTCTTTTCTTGCCATAACGCTCGGGGCACATATAAAATTTACCCCTAAAAATAATTTCTTAAAACACAGATATCCATTTTCAATGATATTGTTTTTTTCTACGCCTCTGTGAACATCCCAAAACCCGGAAATGTTTCCCTGCCCGTCGATTATTTGAGCGGAAGAGCATACCATTCCTACGTTAGTATTTTTATCCAGGATATCTGTTTTCCTGGCAATGTTTTCCGGCAGCATCAAATCGTCGTCATGAAATACTACTATATATTCTCCTCTTGCCAGCTCTACGGACTTATTCCAATTTTTTGTGATTCCGATATTTTCTGAATTTCTGTGATACCTTATCCTTTTGTCTTTAAAGCCTTCGACCGCCTGCGTTGTCTGATCTGTTGAAGTGTCATCTACAATAACCAGCTCCAAATCAACAAATGTCTGGTTCAATACGCTTTGCATGGCTTCCTTCACATAACCTGCCCGGTTATACGTAGGAATAACTATGCTTACTTTAGGATTAAGACTCATAATCGCGCCCGCCGCTTTCAGGAGGCCCCTGCAAAATATGGCCTTCTTTTATATCAGATCCCATAAAACAGACAGTGTTGTGGCAATTCACGCATTCCGGAATGAACCTGTCTTTATATTCCGGGATGCATGTCCTTCTAATCTTAATATAGGAAGCGTTATTCCAGAATTGATACAGGCTTTCTTTCAAAAGATTGCCAAAATAATATTCTCCTGATTTTACTTTTGTATCAAACCATACTTCCCCTCCGGCGCATGGATATACATCTCCATCCCAATCAACGACCATTGCCTGCCATGGCTGGCAGCACGAAGTTTGCTTTATTTTTTTAAAAAATAAAGGCTCGCAATAAAACTTTATTCCTAAAGATTTGGCAAGCTTTATCGACTTCAACAAAACTTCATTATAAAGCTCTTTATGAAAGTACAAAGAATCCCCTGTCTTTAACTGCGGGGGCGCTGTATGGCCGGCGAGCTCGTAATAACGGCAGAAGAAAACTGCGACTTCATCAACTCCAAGTTGGGCTGCCTTTTTTATTAACTCAGGCACCTCGCCTATATTGATTCTTGAGACAACCGGATAAAACGCCTTATATATTTTTTTGTTGCAGCGTTTTAACCGGTCATTTAACAGCGCAATACCTTCAAATATATCGTGCGAAGACTTTCTTTGTAAAATAATGTCGTTTATCCCGGCTGTTCCGTGGACTGATATCTCTAAACGGCTGATATCCCTTTGCGCAAGTTGCTCCGCATATTTTCCTATCAGCAGGCCGTTAGTCCTTATGTTAACCCTGATCCACGGAAAACAATTATTGACATATTCTATGATTTTAAACAGGCCCCGGCAAAGCAGAGGCTCCCCGCCTCCGGAGAAATAAAAATTCCTCGCCGATTTCACAGGTATATTGGATATCATAGTTTTAAAACTCTCCAAGGCAATCTCTTTCTTTGGCTGGCAATCAAGCTTCTGGTTACAAAAAATGCATTGCGCATTGCAGTAATTGGCCATTAAGAAATGATATGCGCCTGGAGATGTTAAAGCGTAGGATTCGGTGTGCGGTTTTGTCCTTAATCTTTTTAGCGTATTATTGAAATACGTTCTCAAGATATATATCTTTTTAAAAAAATATTCCGGCAGCATCAGCCTTGCCAGTTTTTTGACAACCTTCGCCAGCAAGCTTAAAGGATATGCCGATATGCGTACACAGATTCTCCAAAAATATTTTAAAACTACCAGTTTTCCGATTAAAAAGAATTGAAACGGCTGCAAAAATACGTCTTCGCCGTTATAAAATCTCAGTTTCCTGAAGTCCTTGACAAGGTCTTTTCTTACCGGCAACAGCGCCATGTAATGCCAGTGCAGATGCCTGTCCGGATAAAGCTGGCGTTCAATATATCTGGGCCTTCTTTGGTTAAATATTTTAACAAGGCCGTGCTCATAGGAAACCCACGGATAGTGTTTATAAATAAACCTTGGGTGTTCGCATATCTTTGGGTTATCCCTTATGCATACATGGCCATATTGAGTGAAGAAATCTACCGTCGGATGGTAAAGAAATATTTTATGTTGTTTGCCCTGATTAACAATCTGGTAATATTTAATCCTTTCTGCGGGAGAGGCAATTGAAGGATCATCCTTTTCGGTGGGGTAAAATTCATATACTGAGCCGTTTAAAATATTATAGCCGCAGGATGCGGCGGACTCCATAAATCTCAAAAGCGGCCAGCTTTTTACGGGCGAACAGTAAAACGCGTCCGCATCGATTGTCAATATCCACCTGTAATTACTCAGGTTTTTGTGCATATAATCGCATGCGCTACGCAGGATCTTCTGCCATTGGTAACCTTCTGTATTGATGCGGATTAACTCTAATACCCTACCTTGCAGATGCGGATTATTTTCCTCAAAGCCTTGAATAATATCTACGCTTGAATCGGTTGAATAATTGTCGAATATCACAAGGTCAATGCCCTGGGCAAGATAATGTTTTAGCGTCTCCGCAAGTATCTTTTCCTCATTATAGCAAAACAATATGCCGCAAGCAGAACTGGATTGTCGCATGGTTTATATCTTCGGAACATTTGATTTATTGTTTACGTTTAACAATTATTATATGGGCATGAGAAATAAGCATCTTCTCGAACCTAGAAGGCCGATAAGGGGAAATGCCCCTTTTCGAATCTGTGATATCCGACATGCCGCATTCATCTATAAGTTCTTTTATGAAACCAACCATGCCATAGTCATGGCTTGGAAACTTGCGCTGGCTGCCTGGGCGCTTGGAAGACTCGCTGGGCGGCTCATACCTTTTCCCGTCGATAAAGGAGTCCCAGTACCCCACCCCCCAGTCCTCTATGGCGTATATACCTCCGGGCTTTAAATGCCTGTCAAAAAGATGCCAAAAGCTGATTTTTGTCAATTCTCCTATATGCGAACAATCGTCTATGATTATGTCAAAACCTTCCGGCGCCCTCTGATTTGTTATCCGACTAAGCAAATCGACATCTTGCTGAAGGCCTTTATATACATAGATTCTGTCATTAGGGCCGGGGAGGCTGACGTTTTCCTTATCCAGCCCCACTATGATCCCTTTTTCAAAATAATCCCTCCACATCAGCAAAGACCAGCCTTTATCAATGCCCAACTCCAAAAGCTTTATCCGGCTTCCGGCAAAAGGACTAAAAAATTCCTGATAGTTTTTTAGTTGTTGTTCGGTTTTATCAATAACGTAATTTTTCCAGTTCAGCATCTTATCGGTATATCGCCTATCTGATTACCTTCCATTTGTGCGGCATATATAATATGCCTCTATCTTCCATATCGGAACTTACGTTGAACTGGTAGCTTTTATCATGGAGATCATAGAAAATCAAACCGCTTTTTTCAGTTATGGCAACCGACAAAAAATAAGAACCTGAAAGTAAATTAAGCGCCGGGATTTCCAAATCTATCGCTCCTGACCCTTCAATGGAATCAACTATATAGTTATCCCATTTCGTGTTAATGCTGCAGCAATACAAGCCTTCTTGATTATAAATCACGATACCAAATACGGGATTGGAAATTTTGCTGTGAGCTATATATTTAAACCTTATTATCATTGGTTTGCCAGTCTTAAAATCTCCGATTTTGCCGCTGTTTGCGTCAAGCAATTCAATGTTTTCAATCTCCGCTTCAAAACTACCTCTTCTTGTGCCTACGCCGATAGGAAGAGGCCCTGTAAGCAGGCCGGATTTTTCCCGCGCATAGGCTTTATATTTATTTATTGCATCTATAGGCGCGCCCTGAAAAACTGTCTTGCCTTGCGCAAAAAATATAACCTCGTCGCATATCTGCTGCACTACCCCCATAGAATGCGATATAAACAAAAAGGTTGCGCCCATCCGCCTTAACTCCGAAATGTGATTAATGCACTTTTGCTGAAAACTTATATCTCCCACCGCCAAAACTTCATCCAAAAGAATGATATCCGACTCAACATGAGCGGCTATTGCAAAGCCCAGCCTAACATACATGCCTGACGAATACCTCTTAATCGGCGTATCTATAAAGTTTTTAAGCTCTGCAAATTCTATGATACTGTCTAACTTTTTGTCAATCTCCCATTTCCTTAAACCCATAATAGCGCCGTTTAAATATATATTCTCCCGGCCCGTTAAGTCCGGATGAAATCCCGCGCCAAGCGCTATGAGGACGGAAACTCTGCCTTTAATATTAATATTTCCTCTGGTAGGTTTCATGATACCGGCAAGAAGGTTTAATATCGTAGTTTTCCCTGCGCCGTTAGGGCCTATGATTCCAAGAACCCGGCCTTTCTGCAGTTCAAAAGATACATCCTTCAGCGCCCAGAAAACCGCATCCTGCTGACTGGAGCATTTCCCGGTTAAGCGTCCTAAAAAATTCGGCACGGCATCGCGCAGGGCTGTTACTCTTTCTCCCAGCCTGAAACTTTTGGATACATTAGTAAATTCTATTACTCGTTGCATCAAATATTCTCCGCAAAAAGATGCTCTGTTTTACGAAACAATATTATTCCTATAAAAAATATAACAATTGATACAGCCGCCGCGGGCAGTAATTGGCCTGCCTGGTGAATTTCTCCTTTTAAAATTAACAACCTGTAAACGTTTAATATGGCGGTCATAGGATTCAACATAAGTATCTTCTGCATGGCCGGTGATGCCACATTAATAGGGTAAACTACCGAGGTTGCAAACATCCATAGCATTATTACTACGTCAAAAACATATCTGACGTCGCGGAAAAAAAGATTACCTACAGACAGCAAAAACGATAACCCGATCATTAATATAAGCTGGATTACAAGCACTAAAGGCGCCAACAGGATAGTGCTGTGAAATGGCATTTTATAAAAAAGCATCAAACCAAATAAGATAAGAGAGGCTATAAAAAAATCTACTAGTTTCGAAAAGATAATCGACAGCGGAAAAACTTCTCTGGGAAAATATATCTTGGTTATCAATCCGGCGTTTCCGGATAAACTGCTTGTGGCTGCAGATAACGAACCCGCAAAAAAAGTCCAGGGCAATAAACCACAGTAGGCAAACAAAGGATACGGTATGTCACCGGTAGAAATCTTGGTTACCCTGGAAAAAACAAATGTAAATATAAACATCATTGCAAGAGGCGTAAACATGGCCCAAACCATACCGAGCAAGGTCTGCTTGTAGCGGACTTTCAATTCCTTAATAATCAGAATTACAAGTAGCTCTCTATACAGAAAAATCTCTTTTACAGCAACAAACATAGGTCACCTATAAATCTGCCTGGCGGTTTTTCTATCTGAATATATCTCTATTTTTTTTAAAAATGCGCGTAGCCCATATAAGGGATAATTCCCAAAAACTTTCCGTATTATCCTGTGAAAAACTCCATGCAATAATATATTTACGGCATCAAATATAATTCCTTCTATTTTTTTAATCCTGATGAAACTCCACCACCTGAGTATTATTAATTTTGTAAACGCAGCGGACGCCAGAGAACTGATTCTTATTTCATATCTGTTAAGCTGGCGCAAATAATACCACAATCTTTCTTCGGGCACACATCTTTTTACATATTTTACGCTGTTGCGCGCAGACGCTAATACATTATCGGCAGATAAAAAGCCTTTTTCTTTGGCCTCTTTGCAAAAATCGGTTCCTGGCACAGGAGTTATCAGGGAAGTCTGGATTATCTCTGGTTTTAATTTCCTATATAATTGGGCTGTTTTCTTCAAGTCTTCTTCGGTCTCATAGGGCATGCCTATCATAGTATCTGCCTGCACTATAAGGCCTGTTCTTTTAGCTACGCGCAACGCCTTATACGATTGTTCTACCTTAATGCCTTTTCTTAAATAATTCAAAACTCTCTGGGAGCCGGATTCTACGCCAAAGATAACTAAACGGCATCCTGCCTGTTTCATCACCTCGGCTGTCTCTGTGTCAAACGCATCCACCCTGCTCTGGGCCAACCAAACAGTTTTTTTATTTATATTTTTTCTGATCAACGCCTCGCAAAGCCCAAAAAGCCATTCCTTGTTAGCTGTCAACGTATCATCCATAAAACCAAAAGCCCTTATTCTGTACTTTTCAATAAGCTCCTGGATTTCTGCAATAACGTTTCCCGGGCTTCTGAATCTTGGCTTTTCTCCAAAAAGCCTCCTGACTACAGGCTGACAAAATTTACAATTAGCTAAACAACCCCTACTTGCTACTACGTGCATATATGGCGCCGGCATTGGAAAAACTCTTATATCTCTGGCATAACTGTATACGTCAAAAATATCTCTTTTGGGAAAAGGCACCGAATCCAAGTCTTTTATATATTCGGAAGGAGTATTTATTTTAATCCTTCCCTGATAACTGTATCCTATCCCGTCAACAGACTCAAGCCCTGAACCGGCCTCCAACGCATCCATTAATTTTAGAATGATTCCTTCTCCTTCACCAATAACAACATAATCAATATATTCACAACTAAGCGCCTCTTCCGGGCAGTTTGTAGGAAAAGGCCCGCCGGCAATTACCGGAATATTTTTTGTCTGCTTTATGCTTTTGGCTATGGACGATACACTGGCATAGTTATCATAACGGCAAGTTATACCAACCACGTCTGGATTTTCTTTTCTTACCTTACCTGGCACATCTTCGATAAATCTCAAATCCAGGCAAGAAATATCATATCCTTTTTTTTCCAGCATTGACGCTATATAAGACAGGCCTAACGGAATATACGATACAGACTCCTTCCCGGCCGGATTAACTAAAAGTACTTTCATTTACGTTTTTTACCGGGTTTGCTGCCGCTATCTGCTTCATATCTATAGTAATAATAATATGTGTGGCTTCTGCGGATATCAACGCCGTTAAACACAACGCCTAAAAGCCGGCTATTTACATTTTTAAGCAGGGTTAATGCCCTTAAAATTGCCTCGCGCGGGGTCTTTTCCGCCATAACTACCATGAGCACGCCGTCAGTCAACGCAGCAAGTATGGCCGCATCTGTAACAGCCAAAACAGAACAGGCGTCAAATAAGACCACGTCAAAACGCTCTTTTAGTTCGTTTAAAAATAACTCCATTTTTTTAGAACCTATTAATTCCGACGGATTTGGCGGTATCTCACCGCTTGGTATAATGTTTAAATTTTCCACTCCGGGATTCCTTAAGGCATCGGCCCACTCAATTTTTCCCTGCAATATTTCAGCCAGGCCCGGAGATTTATTTATGCCGAAGAGATAATGCAGCGACGGACGACGCATGTCGCTGTCCACCAATACCACGGATTTTCCTATTTCAGCCACTGTTATGGCCAGATTGGCAACTGTCGTTGTCTTGCCTTCGCCGGGCCTTGTGCTTGTAATAAGCAGGGTTTTAAGTTCCGTGCTCGTATCTATGTGAAAAACGTTGGTGCGAAGGGTCCTGTAGGCCTCTGCCTCCGGGGACCTGGGGTCGTAAGCAATGATTAGCCGCGGGTTTACGTTAGTGTTGATGCCTTCTATCCTTTGATTCATCTCTTTTTTCTTTCTCCTGCTTGGTCATAATTAAGGGGATTACCCCGACTACCGGCTGATTCAGATACTGTTTTATGTCATCTATCGATTTCATTGAGGTATCCATATGCTCTTCTATAAATGCGGCGGTTAACCCCAAAACCAGCCCTAAAAGCATGCTGATAATAATTCTCCCGCCTGTCTTTTGCTTGACCGGTTCACCCGGCAAAGAAGCAAAACGCGCCACCTCCACATTTGCCTTTAAAATACTGGCGGCCATCAGAAGCCTGTCCCTATTGCTCATGAGGGTATTGTAGGCCGATTCATTGGTCGCTACATCGCTCACCAGCCTTCTCAATTCAGTGTCTTTTTCAACCTGCTCGCGGATATTTGATGAATACTCTTCAAGTATTTTTAAAAACGACGCCTCCCTTATCTTGTTTGTATCTATTTCAACTTCCAGCTCTAAAATCCTGCTAACCTGTTTTTGATACATATCCCACGGGTCCCGGGTAATCCCTTCGCTGCCGACTGCCTTGGTGGTTTCCTCTTTAAGGATATTTTTTGTCGAATCTATCTGCATCTGCAGTTCAACAACGTCCGGATGCTTTTCGGTATATTGCCTTAAAAGCATGGAACGCTTGACCTCTAAATTTACCAGCTCCTCCCTGAGCTTCTGAATCAGGGGTGTTTGCGTCTGCACGATAGAAGGGACCAGCTCGTTATGCTGCTTTGCCAATTCATTCCGCAATGTCTTTAAATTCTCTTCCGCTATCTGCCTTTTTACCTTAAGGTCAACGTACTGATTTTCCATATTTTTTATGTTACCCGCGCTGGATCCCGGTACCGCTTCGCTAAAACCCCTGCTCTTTTTGTACCCTGCCAGTTCCTCCTGGGAATTCAACAATCTTTGCTTGAATAATTTTGCGCGCTCTTCCGCGAATTTAATTGCCTTGTTTATATCCTTTAATAATATTTCATGGCTTTTCACGACTGCAACCTTGGCGGCTGTGTTGGCAATATCCATCGCTTTTTTTGGCTCGTTTTCCACTACATTAATTTCCAGCAAATTAGAATTCGGCATCTGCCTGGCTGATATGCTTCCAAGCACCTCTCTGACCGCTGTTCTAGTGTCCAGCCAACCGACCATCTCGCCTCGTTCTTTTGAAAACTTGGCCATGTCTGATCTTAACAGCTGCACCACCTCATTAGCCAGATCCTGGGACCCTATAAATTTTATCTGGGCATCCATTAAAGTCGTAGGCATGGAAAATGCCAAACCGATAAAAAGATAGCCGGATTCTGTCGGCGGCTCCTCAACCTTCAGGATACTGGATGCCGAATAAACCAGCGGTTTTTTCGGCGTAAATATCACGCTTGACACCATTACCGCCGCAACGGAAAGAATAACTATAAACTTTCTTCTGCTAAGGACCAGAAGATAGTCCCGTAGATTTATTTCATGCTCTCTGTCTTCCATGGTGTCATTCTTTTCCTATTTCTATATTTTTTATATCGAACCGCATTCTAATCTGGCCTTCCAGTTTCTTGGCTTGCTTATTTTCCTTGTCAAGTTTATATACCTTCTGCACTTCTTTTAAAGCCTCTATGTATCTTTCTCTTTTATAAAACCATCTGGCCTCCGTCAAGAACTCGGCAATCCTTTCATTCTTTGTCTCCTCGTTAATGGGCCTTGCTATCTCTTCGCTCCTCTCCAAATCCATTTTGATTAATTCGTCGGTGTTTGTTTTAGTCATTATGCGCGGCGTCACAAAAACCATCAATTCCGTCTTTTCTTTCTGGGTGTTTTTAGACCTGAACAAGTAACCCAATAAAGGGATGTCGCCCAATATCGGGACCTTTTTTACGCTTTTAACATCCCTGTCCTGAAGCAGGCCTCCTATGACCAACGTATGCCCGTCTTCTATATTTACGCGCGTTGACGCCTTGCGGGTAACCTTTATGGGAATATCCACCTGCTGGCCCTGCACAAACGAAACCTCAGGTTCAACCTGAAGGTTCACTATGCCGTCTCTTTTGATATACGGAACAACTTTTAAAATCACGCCTACATCCAGAAAACTGGTTGTAAAAATAAGGTCGCCGGCCGCGCTGGTGGCCGTGCGCGATAACTCTCTGTAGGGTATCTTGGTCAATATTTCTATCCGCGCCTCCTGGCCGTTCTCGACTAAAATCCTGGGCCTGGCTAAAATCTTTGCCTTTCCCTTCGTATTCAACGCCGATATCATGGAGGAAAGGTCGTAGCCTCCGAGCGTTTTGCCGAAGAAAAAGCTGCCTCCGTCAGACAAAGTCGCCAAACCTACGTTGGGAATCGAGGTCCTGCTTTGAAGGCCGATGCTTCCGGACGCAGACGAAGTCGTAAGTTCTGTAGGAAGCGGCGGAACATTAATGCTTTTGTCAAAACTTCCGGCAAAATCCCTGTTGTCGGCTTTGGGAATAAACCAGGTAACGCCCAGATCTTCATTTTCGGTATTTGTAAGTTCAACTATCTGCGCCTCGACTAAAACCTGCCTTTGTTCTTTGCCGAATGTGTCAAGCTGCTTTATAACGCTTTCTATCCCGTCCAGATTTTCGGGGTAATCAGTCGCTATCAATGAATTTGTCGATGGATCTGCGTATACCTTGCCCGAAGGCGATACAATGCCTTTTACCGAGTCGATGAGTGTAGCCGCATCGGCATATTTTAATTCGACGACCCGCGTGGCCAAAACTTTGCCTTCGCCCTGCATAACAACGCCCCTGACAACGCCTCGGGAAGATGCCCTTGTTACATTTACAACCGGGTTCTTAATATAGTCGGCAAGCTTTTCCTTGATTATACCGGCCAGATGAGGCAGCGTCATGCCTGCCGCTGTAATCTCGCCTATTAACGGAAAATTTATTTTGCCGTCCCGGTTTATTGTAAACACCTGGCTTAGCTGCGCCTGACGCTCAACCTGGACTTGTACAATATCGCCCGGGTTTAAAACATCGTCCTGCGCTATGACAGCCGTATTAAACAACATAATGGCCGCCAACACAAATACAAGCCATAATGCAAAACTTCCGCCTGTTTTAATTTTCGCAGCCTGGTTTAAGGGCTTTTTCATATTCAGCTCCGCATTCTTTTTCTGCTAATTTATCGTCTTTGTGTCCAGGTCTTCTTTAAGTTTATTCCTGTACTCATCTTTGAACTCTTTATTATATTCGGATACTACCTCTCCTTTAAGTTTCTCCGCATATTCGGGCCCGTATTGTTTTTTATAATATCCCAAAATTTCAGTTTTGTAATCCGCTTTGATCTTTTCTCTGTACCGGTCGCCGTATTTTGCCTTATATTCTTTAATGAGGTCTTCTTTCAACTTCTCCCTGTACTGACTATCTGCTGATTTATAAATTATATCCGCCTGGGCCTTAAAATCCTCTTTGAGTTTTTTTACCCAGTCATCGGGATATTTTTTCTGATAATATCTTATTATGCCTTCATTGGCTGAATTGACGAAAAAATATCTGGCGATTTGTATAAAATCCGCATCGTTTTTAAAGAAACCGCTGGTTTGTTCTTCGTTCCTTTTTGAGCAGCCCCAGCTGTAATTAATCAAATCACCGATGCAGGCTGCTCCGGCTAAAACAGCTATGACAGCGACCACGTTTCTTTTAAATTCTTTTTGTTTGTCTTTCAAAAATTATTTTTACCTTTCTGCGCCCTTTAGTTTTGACATGGCCGCATCAATGCCCTCTTTCGCTTCTTTGTTAAAAACATCAAATGTTAAAACCTCTTTCCATAAATCCGCGGCCTGCTGGTATTTGCCCTGCTGGTAATAAACCTTCGCCTGCTGCAGATAAATCTCTTTCTTGTCTAAAACCTGCGCGGCTTGAGGCAATTCTTTCGCCTTGGCCGGTTCCGGTTCGGGTGCCGGTGATGGCGCCGGCGCCTGGCGCGGCTCTTCCTTCACTACCTTGACCGATTCCTTGGCCGGCGTAGATCGCGCATCTTCCTTCTTCAGCATCTGAACCAATTCTTTCATCTTCTCTTTGGATTTTTCTATCCACTTGTTGTCAGATGTAGAATTTGATATGACATTGTTAAAATTTTCTCTGGCGTCTTTTAATCTGCCTAACTGCATTTGACAAATACCCATCTGGTAATATTCGTAACCATTGAAAATATCGTCCTGGTAGCCTAACGCCTCTTTGCATGCATTAATTGTGTCCTCCAGCCTGTTCTGCTCGTAGTAAATATCGGCCAGGCTGTGAAGCGCGTCTAATTTAAAAGGGCTGCCGGGATAGTTTTTTATCAATATTTCAAACGCCTCGGATGCCTTGGCTAACAACCTCTGCTTCAAATATATGGCGCCTATCCAATATTGCGCATAACCGGCTTTATCGCTATGCGGGTAATTGCTTATCAAACCCTGATATTCTTTTAGCGCTTCTTCTTCCGAACCGGTAATCTCATAAGCAGTAGCCAGATAATATTGGGCGTCCGGGGCTTTTCTGTCTCCCGGAAAATTCTGGATAAAATATTTATACTGCTTTATTGCCTTATCGTATTTTTGCTCGGAATGAAACTTGGAGGCTGCCTGATATTGCTTTGCCGGATCATTTTTCTCTTTGCGTTCGGATATAATAAAAAACACCGCTACTATTGCGATTGCCGCGACAAGCAATATTGTAATGCTGGGCCGGCCTGCCCTAGCCTCTGCTGTGTGCTCATGCCTTGATAAATGCCTTTCTTCAGCGGCCTTTATCTGGGGCGGCGTTTGCTGCTCCTTGGGCGCGATTGTTTTAACGGCTTCCAAAGGTCTATCTACGGGCGCAAATAACGTCAATATAAAATCTATGCCGGTGTCGACAAACCTGGGCTCTTTTAAACCGCTGCGCTTTGCAATAGTTTTAATACGCCGAATACCTGTTCCGAGACGCTCCATGTAATCGCCCAAGTATGTAAGGCCCTCAACAATTACCTTGTTTCTTGAATACTGCGTAAATTCCATGTTCTCTATCGTGACCGGGCCCGGCAATCCGCCGGGGGTGTATATTTCCACGCGGTCGTCAAACATAAAAATACGGACCGATACCGACTGCATGCTGTAGTCCCTGTGAACGATGGCGTTTATTACGGCCTCCCTGACTATAACCAGCGGGTATTCGGGAATATCTTTTCTTTGTATACCTTCAATCCTGCCGCCCATCTTCATGTGTTTAACCATAAATTGCGCGGCGCTTTCAATCATCTCGGGCACCGTGCCTCTTGCCTCCTTGCGGTCTATTATAACATCCCCTACGTCTTTTCCTTTGAATCTTATTAAACTAACTGAACTAAACCATAAAAAGTGCTGCGGAGCCTTTCCAAACAGCAAAATCCCGCCTGCTGTCGGAACCTGTTTGCCGTCTTGTTCAATCAAAATACCTGTATTAGTCAAAAATTTCTCTACCGGCTCTTCTATTTTTCTGCCGAGCTTCTGTTCCCTGCGATGCATATACTCATCTATATTGCTGCGGTTTAAATCCTCAAAAGCCGCGCCCTGGACCGGCCATAAATCGCCTTTATCTACCTTCATAGTTTCGCCCTTATCATTCATTTTCCCTGAAAAACTTTTTCCTTATCAGCATGTCGGTTTCCAATTGACGCTTTTCGATATTTTCTATCTTTCCGTATAAATCTTCCGTTGTTATCTTCTGCCGGCGTTCCATAACTTTAGGCTGGGATAACTGCCTTGTCAACCAGGCGGTATAAAAATAACCGAACACGGCGCCGGCTATCACGCATACCAAAATAATCCTGAAGTACGCGGTATCCATAATCATGCGGGCCTTATAAATGACCGAATCTGTAAAAGAACCGTACATATTTACTATCCGGTCGTCTAATCTTTTAACGGTAAACTTTATTGCCTCGGACATGGCCTGCGCTTGTTCTTTCAATAAGCCGATTTTTTTTTCCTGCGCCTGGCGTTGCGTCAGTTCTCCGGTTAACGTCTTCTCTAAATCACCGGCAAACGGCAATGCCTCAGGCCTTGTATCAATAAGCAGATGTTTTACCAAAGCCCTTACGTATTCTAAATCAAACGGTTTTGTAATATAATCATAAACGCCCAGTTCTGTTGCCTCTTTCACGGACTCCATCTGGCCGTAGGCGGTTATAATAACATTTATAATGCTGCCGTTGATCTCTTTTATGCGCCGCACTGTTTCTATGCCGTCTATACCCGGCATTTTAAGATCCACCAGCGAAAGGTCAACCGGCTTTGCCCTGATAAATTCTATCGCCTCTTCTCCGCTGGCGGCGGAAAACACTATATAACCGTCTTCAACCAAAACCTTTGTCAATATATCGCGGAGGCCTTTCTCATCATCAATAATTATAATAGTTGGAATATTTTTCATAGGCATTAAATTTAAAAGCAGGGGGTCATCCCTGCTTTTGTAGATATTTTCTAATTCTCGCCGGCTTTATAATTCATATATAACCCAGTATTATCATAATATTTATATTATATAATATATACAACACTAAATTATCATATAAACTAGTAAATGTCAATTATATAGGTAATATTATAATAAGTGTTGCTCCTTTACCCGGAGAACTCTCTACTTTTATGCTGCCCTTATATTCTGAAATGATCCTCTGACAAATAGATAATCCAAGGCCTGTGCCTTTCGGCTGTTTTGTCGTAAAGAACGGGTCAAATATTTTATCGATATTCTCTTTTGGTATGCCGCAGCCTGTGTCCCTGAACTCTATCATGACTGCCTTGCCGTTATCCGTATTCTTGGTCATTATTGTCAACGCCCCGCCCTGAGGCATAGCGTCCGAGGCGTTAAGCACCATGTTTAAAAATACCTCTTTAAGCTCATCCGCATCCACGCGCGGCATTTTGAGGTTGCCCTCAAACATTTCCGTAATCCTGATTTTTTTCAGCGAAATCTGATACCCGGACAGTTCCAAAACTTCTTTTAAAGCGCTATTCACATCTACTGGGCTGCTGTTTTTCGGCCTGTGACGGCTATATTTCAACAACCTGTCAACTATCTTCGCGCAGCGGTCATGAGCCGATTTTATTTCATTTACCTCGGACATCCGCGGATCGCCCGGTGGAATCTTTGACGCCATGTATTGGGCATTAGCGGATATAACAGCCAGAGGATTATTTATTTCATGCGCCACCCCCGCAGCCAGCTGGCCCAGAGAAGCGAGTTTTTCCGAGGCAATCAACCGGTTCCTGGCCAGCACGGATTCCTGATGCGCGAGCCTTACATCCTCGTATAATCTCATATGCCGGATAGATATTGAAGCCTGATTCGTAAGTATCGCTATAAACCTCATATCATCTTCAGTAAACTGAAATTTACTGTCGCGGCTGTTTATATTAAGAACCCCTATTGCTTTATTTTCTATCTTTAAAGGCACGCTCATTGCGGAGGATATACCGCCTTTTTTGGAAAATTTTGAAAATCTCGGGTCATCGCTTAAATCGCCTTTTAAAAGCACGCTCTCGGCGTTTTTCGCCACCCATCCTGCAATATCCTCTCCGAGCTTTATCTTTTTATTCTTTATAAAATCCTCGCTCAACCCGACAGCCACCTCGATAGTCAACGTACCGGTTTTTTCGTCAAGCAGCATCAAAGAGCCCGTGCTCCCTCCGGAAACCTCGATGGAAACCTGTAATATATGCTGCAGCAGGCTTTTTAAATCGTAGGCCGTCAACATCCTGGTTGTAATGTCAAGCAGGTCATTTAACCCGTCCAAAAACGCCTTACTGGTGATCCTTGCCCTTATTAATTCCTCTGTCATGTTATATACCTCCATTCATATGGCGTAATGGTTAATAAAGTTTTTCAATATCACCTGCTATCTTCCCCCAGTCATAGAACTCTTTAATGCGCGATTTGGCCAGAGACGCCGTATTCTCCACAAGGTCGGGGCGCGACAATAAAAACTCCAATCTGGCCCTCAATTCAGGCACATCTTTCGCCCTAAAGGAAACTCCAGCCGCGCCTATTGCCTCCAGGTTTTCCGGTATATCGCTTACAAGACAGCAGCAACCGTGCCCCATCGCCTCAAGAAGCGAAAGCGACAGGCCTTCTATCTCCGACGGAAGGATAAATATGTATGCGCCGGATAAAACCTTTTCTTTTTCTGCCCCGTAGAGCGGCCCGGTAAATATAATCCTTTTATCAGGCGCTGCCAGATTTTTTATATAACGGATATACCTGTCCGTGTAACTTGACCCGCCGGTGATGATTAATTTTCTGTCAGTGTCAATCCCCTTAAATGCTTTTATCAGGTAATGAATGCCTTTTTGCGGGGCGAGCCTTCCCAGGTACAAAAGATGCCTTCTGTCTTTCACGGCGCTGCTTTCGATTTGCGCGCCGTTTGGGATATAATAAACCTTTCTTTTATAGCGCGCTCGGTAATATTTCTCCAATACGTTCGATACCACAATAATGTCATCCGCGAAAATTACAGATATTAGTTCGCAAAATTTCAAAATCAATTTGGCGATACTGCCCCATTTTTCGGCGCTGTAATCCAAACCCTGTATGGTGACTACAGATTTTTTGAAAAATAACTTGGGCAGAAACGAAAACAGAGCCGGGCCTAATCCGTGAAAATGCACAATATCATAATCCCCCAGCGAAGCGCGTATAGAACAGAATAGGCTATGGCTGGGTGTTTCAAGCGCCTTGGTATAGATAGCCGGCAGGAATATTAAATTTACGCCCATAAAATTCTTGTCTTTTCTTGGATAAAATTTCCTGCGGCAAAAAACAGTGACTTCATGGCCCTTGGCTGCCAAAGACACCGATAGCCGCTCAACGGAGGTATCTATGCCTCCGTAAACCGCCGGTATGCCTCTTTGGCCGATCATCGCTATTTTCATTGTATACAATGCCTGCCGAGATAATAAGGGGCCAATTCCCGCATAAGAGAAAAATTGGCTATCGGATGATAAATAAGACAATGGCTGAAATTGGCGGCAAAACCGCAAAAACAGCTCCTGCATTCAGGATAAAACTTTTTCTGCCTGGACCATTTCCTCAAATTAAAGGCATTCCTCCTCCACACATCTTTTAAATCCTTGCCGGCTATGTTATCCAGCTTCGGCAATAAGCTGCAAGCGAGCAAATCGCCGCGCGAATCTATGTAGAGATAGTTAAAAACGTTGGAGCAGATAAAATTATTCATCACTTTATCGAAGAAATACTCGTCTGTCCCGGCATAGAGAAAATATTCCGCAATAAACAATTTTAATAATTCAAGGTTTGTGGATATTCCAAGTTCCCTGGAAATCCTGATGCCGTCGGCTATCGCCTCCAGCAGCCTGTCGGCATCTTCGCCGCCATTTAAGAGAAACTTCTCTTTATCATGAAGCGGCCTGCGGTTAGGATAGTTGGAAAAAAAATTTATCGGCTGAAACCCTATGTGCCCGATATTATACGCGCCTAAAAAACGGGTCAGCCTGGGAATCTCGGCGTAATTATCCCTTGCCACTATAGAAGTTATATAGACCCTGGGCAGGCCGCCGTTGGCCGATAGCTCCAAAAAACGCTTTATCCTGGCAAACGTCCCGGGGACGCCGCGCAGGCGGTCGTGAAGTTCGGGCGACGCTGAATCCAGCGAGATGTTCAATATGCTCACCACTCTTTTAAGGATTGATTTTTGTTCCTTAGTCAGGCCATCTAAAATAAAACCGTTGGTCAATACCTGCCAAATCGCGATTTTTTTGGAAGCTGCGTACTCAAATATGGACCATATGCCCTGCCGGATTAGCGGTTCCCCGCCGCCCAAAAATATTTTTTTAACCTTCCAGTTTTTAAGCTCGTTTAATATGCGGCATACTTCGTCAAAGCTTAATTCCTCGCTTAAACTGAAATCCGCGTTTTTTCCAAGCTCGCAAAAAATGCATCTTAGGTTGCATCTTTCGGTCAGGTTCAGGTATGCCGCCAACGGCCTGCGGGGCGAAACATAATAATTTTTTAATGCCTGCCAAACGTCTCTTATCATTGATTTGAATGTTTAAATTTAAGCGAATCGCATTTACTGCAATAAACATGCTGATTTTCAAAAAAATTTAAAAAATCCCTGCCGCGCCAAACGCCTTCAATGGAATCCTTAGTCAAATCCCCCATACGCAAATCCCGCAAGTTACAACAAGGCGTTGCGTATAGGCTGGTATTAATATACATAATATTATCAGTCCACGGGCAATGCCTGTCAAAATGTGTAAGTAATTTAACCATTATATTCTTGCGGTTTAAAGAGGTAAACTTTAAACCCGCCTTTTTGGCCGCGGCAGCGGCTGCATTTAATATGTGCGCCTCTTCCTGAAAATCCGGCCTTTGGGCAGAGCTGTCTGCTGAAAATTTATTAAACCTGATCAACGCAATCTCATCTACGCCTATTTTGCCTATAACCGATATTAAATTTAAAAGCCCGCCTAATGCATTTTTTATCATCACTGCCTGCGCCCGTATAACAGGTAAGGCCTGCCGGCGCCTTTGCCTTATTAATTTTTCTATGCCCTCTGTTACTATGGGGCTGTATGGATGGCCTAACCAAACGCTGCCATCTTTTTCAGGTATGCCGTCAATGGAGACATTTACCGCCGTAATGCCGGACCTTATGATTTTGGATATATTTTCTTCGGTAAACAGATGGCCGTTGGTCGTAAACATCAGGCCTGCCTTGGGAAATCTTTCCCGCGCCAGCGACGCCATTTCGAAAAAATCCTTATGCGCCAGCGGTTCACCCCAGCCTGTTAATATTATCTGCCTCGGATGCCGTATCTTTTTTAAAATATCATTGAACAAACTTAGCTTCATATCTTCCTGCGGAATTTTTTCTTTTATGCGCGGGCACATCCCGCAGGATAGGTTGCACTTGTTGGTTACCTCAAACCAAAAGGTATCAGGCAGCCTGTTTCTTTTTTTAAATAACAAACGGTATGTCTTGTTTAATTGCCTGACCATAATTGCCCGCTGCCTGCGTTAAACGAATTATATAAATTTTTTATCTCCCGGTAATGCCTTGCCGGAGAAAATAAATCCTCAGCCTTTTTTCTGGCATTGGCGCCCATATCCCTGCGTAATTGAGGGCGGTCGATAAGGCGCCGGATGTTTTCGCCAAGGCTGTCTACGTCGCCGGGCCTAAATAATAAACCGTTGGCCCCGTTATCTATTATCTCTGGTATCGGGCCAAGATCTGATCCGATGACGGGTTTTCCCGCCGCAAAAGACTCAATTAACGCCATACCAAATGTCTCATATGCCTCAGAAGGCAAAACGGTAAACATTGCCCCGGAAAGAATATTTTTTAATTCTCCGGCGCGTTGAAAGCCCAGAAATTTCACATTATTCAAATCATATTTTTTGACGTCGCGCTGCAGAGTTTCTTTTAAATAGCCGTCGCCGGCCAGATAAAGTTTTACGCCCTTCAGCTTCCTCATCGCCTCTAACAGCGTATGAAGCCCTTTGCCCTCAACCAACCTTCCGATATAAGCAAAATAGCCTTCATCCTTATAAGAAGGCTTATAGCCTGCGGCATCAACAAAAGGACGTATGCATACGAATTTCTTCTCTTCAAAACCGTTTCGTATTAAAATCTTCTCCAAAAACCTGCTCGGAGTTATAAAAAAATCTATGTTTTTTTCATAAATTTTTGTTACTTTCTGAAAATAGCTTTTTAAAGACGCCAGCGCGCTTGCAGCAAACAAACCCTTGTGGCATCTGCGTAAAGCGGCGCGAAGATATATGCCGTCGGCGCAATCCTGACAGACACGGCCGTCAAAAAACAGCGTATAATTCGGGCATATCAAGTCATAGTTAAACAACGTATGTATCACAGGAATGCCGTTTTCTTTAAAAACAGGCAGTATGGAAGGAGAAATATTGTGGTGAATCTGGTGGATATGGGCAATCTGCGGTTTTGCCGCGCTAATCAAGGCCCGTATCTTTCTTCTTGCCTCAAGAGAGTAAAATGCCCTCGCGGTAATCTTCAGATAATCGGACATCTTCCTGCCGCGTCCGAAAAAATCAGCAGGGCTTAAAAAAAACCTCTCAAAATCGCTGGGCAGGTTATTGCTGTCTTTTACAGAAAAAGATATGACCTCTTCTCCGCGCGATTCCAACAGGGCGTTTAAATCAAAAAAATATTTGTCCGCTCCGCCGCGCACATAATAAGCGTTATTTACAGATAGGATCTTCATCTTATATATACCCCAGCGCTCTGAGCCTATCTTCGACTATGCTCGCCTGGCGATTTGAATACGACGATTGCTTTTCTTCAGCGGGCGCGTCCGCCTCATCAAAATAACTTACAGGGTTATTTTTTAGAAAATCTTCGCGGATAATATCTTTCAGGGCCTTTCCGTCCATGCCGGAAGGAACCTTCTGCCCCATCAGGTACAGGACGGTCGGAGCGATATCTTTTAGGCTGACGCCGCCGTCTAATTTAACGCCTCTTTTAATATGCCGGCCTTTTGCGATAAATATGCCGTTTTCTCTGTGAGTGGCCGTCAGGCGCCTGTCATAAAAATTACTCGGTTTATACGCGCCGGATGCGCCTACACCTGAAAAAAAGAAATCGTCCGCCCAATCTATAATTATATCGGGAGCCCTTAAGACCTGGCTGCCGCTGTAGAGCTCCTCTCTTCTGTAAACTGCCTTTGCCAATTTCTTCTTGGTGAGAGGATGTTCAAGCTGACTCAATTTTTCTATAAGCGAATCTCTTAAATTTTCATATTCCTTTCCTGGCCGGACAACGCCCCACCGCTCCCTGCCTTTTAAGTTGATCCATATTTCATAGACCGGATAAGGCATAACAAAAGTATAGGCTTTTGTGGCCTTCCAATAAATATCCGAAAAATACAAATCGAAAACAAATTTCTCCCTGTAAAACAAAAATACGGCCTTAAGCCGTTCTTTTACGGCGCAGGGTAAATATCTTCTTAAAATATTTCTAAAGGCCCATAGCGCTGCACTATACCCTTTAGGCTTCAACTGCATAAAACCGTTCTCGACGAGCCAGATATCCAATTTAAAACAGTCCCCGGACTGCTCAAGGCACATAGGCCCCATGCCGTGGTCGGAGACTAAAACAATGTTTGTATTTTCATCCAGCCCTTTTGTGAGCGCGCCGACTATCCCATCGATTTTCTCATATGCCTCGTAAATCGCCTCTCTATAATTTTCGGCGCCTTTATCTTTGTATCTCGGATGACGGCTGTCCATGCAATGCCAGAAGTAATGCTGGACCATGTCCGTCAGGCTAAAAACCGCCATGTAAAAATCCCAGGGATATGAATCCATCAGAAATTTAACAAGCCGCAGCCTATTATCTGTCATCAGATTAAGTTTCTTTAAGACTAAAGCCGCATCCCTGTAATTAAAAAAACTTCCGATAGAATAATCTTTAAAAAAACCTCCGAATCTTTTATTTACCTGCTTTAAGATATCTTTGGGGCACACGATTTCTTTGGCGGTGTCCGGCGCATCCCACCCGGGCATGAATATGCCGTTAATCTTATCCGGCGAAGACGTAAAAGGGACATTGACGACTACGGCTTTTTTGTCTTTATCAAAAAAAGACCATAGCGGTTTTGCTCGCCTGAAAGAACCGTTTACGATGCGCAGGGAACAATCTTTAGGATTTAATTCCAGAAAGCCGAATATGCCGTGTTTACCGGGATTCTTGCCGGTTATGCACGTATTCCAGGCTACCGGCGAACAAGGTATTATAGTAGACGCGCATTCTGAATGCGCGCCTTCCGTCAAAAACCTGGCGATATTCGGCAATTTACCCTGCGCTAACAACGGATTTATAATGTCAAACGTAGCGCCGTCTAAACCTATCAGCAATACCTTTTCGATTTTATCTTCTTTCATTTATAATTGAGTTATATGCCTTAAAAACACCTGTCAGAGGGCTTAAGGTGCGCGTCCTCACGGCCCAGTAAACTGAACGCAAAACTTCTCCTGCGGCCGACCAAACAAAACACAAACGATTTATAAAAGAAACGGCGCAGTATTTTTTGAAAAATCGATAGTGGTAATAGATCATCATATAAACCACTCTTTCAGGCAAAGGGCGCGCAACGAAAGAAAACCTGTGATAAACTTTGGCGTCCGATGTCTGCACTAATTTATAATACCTGCTGACACTGAATGAAAAATCCACATCTTCCATGCCGCCGGATGCCGGTATGCCTTCGTCAAACCGTAATTTATCAAATACGTCTTTTTTGTAAAATGCTGTCCCCTGAAGGCACTCAACCGGAGTCCTGCGGCCCGGTGAACCCGAAAAGGCCGGATAGCCGGAAGGCTGAATTTTACCTTTGCCGTCAAACCTCGGCAGCATAAAAATTCTCCAGAACAACCTCTTTGGCCACGATATCCGGCAGGTAGCCGTATCAAAACAACCCGCGCCGCCGATGCCGGCATCTTCCTTAAACAAAGATTTAATGCCTTCAAGGCACCGCTTATCCATCACCAAATCGTCATCAAGAAAACCTATAATCTCGCCCTCTGAACTTTGAGCGCCTATGTTCCTCTGCGACGCCAGGCCGGGCCTGGCGCGTATATATTTTACCTCTACCCCTGCCTCAGACTGCCAGGACATACTGACTTGCCGGGCTGCATCGTCTTTACCTGCGTCTACTATTATAACTTCTTCCGGTAATACAGTCTGCTCCCGTATAGAACCCAGGCAGAGCATTAATTCTGCCGGCCTATCTTTTGTGCATACTACCAGCGACACCCTCATACGATACCTCTTTAACCAATATGGATTCTGCCGAAGCTATCAGCGCGCCCAATATCATAATAAACTGAAAAGCGACTTCGCTTAAAACTATATCAACAAGCATGCTAACCACAAACCAGCTGATCATTAAAGCGATAAAAGACGCTGAAAAGGTCTTAAACAAAGAATCTTTCGCGTGCCGGTAAACCCATAAACCGCTTCTGAATAATACAAACAGCATCCACAGATAAGCGGTTAAGCCTACCAGGCCTACCTCCACGGCTAGTTTTATATAATCATTATGCGGAAATATTTCTAATCCGTACGTTTTGTAGGTAGAAACAAGCGAAGACCCCAGGCCCCGGCCAAACAACGGCATTTCTTTAATAAAAGGTATCATTAATTTCCAATGGGATACCCGCCATATATAATCCGGGGATACCCGGTTCCTTGCCGTATTAAACAAAACCGCCAGCCTTTCAAAAAAACTTGGCGTAAAAATCAAAAACACAAAAAATAACGTTAAAAATACCGCCGCGATTTTATTGGGCCGCAGGATTAAAAATATAAACGTCATTAAAAACATGGCTAGCCATGCCATCCTGGAAAAGCTGAAATATAAAGCAGGCAAAGAAAGACACAAGATAAACCATAAAAAAAATTTACCCAGAAAGGAATTTTTATGCGACAACAGGACAAATATCACCGATACGCAGACTACGATATAATAAGCAAAGTGATTCGGGTCCCTAAAGGTTGATAGCGCCCTGCTGTAAAGCCCAAACTGTATCCCGAAGTTATTTATATGCTGCCAAATAGCAATTATGGCGGCCGGAGCCAAAGACAATGCTATTGCCATAAGCATACTGCCAAATTCTTCCTTGCGGCGAAAGATCTCAAAAACAAGGATATATAAAATAAAGGCTTCGCAAAACCGCAGGATCTGCCTAAGCGTAAATAACAAATCCAGGGATAAAGGCATGGATATTAACGATGACAGGACTAATATAGCGGCCGGAATAATAATCTGTATTTTTTTTAAATTAACTTTTTTATACGCTATAAAAATTAACCCGCCTAAAAGCACAAGCAGATTTAATATGCCCCTTATTCCTATAGCGTCCGTTTCAACGCCTACTTCTACGCCAAAAGACATAAGGATAGTCGCAGAAAAAACAAATAATAAAAGCACCTCTTTGGGCCGTTCCAGAAAAAATAAAAAAAACAAAAATGCGCCCGGCAGGGCCAAAAACCACTTTTCGCCATAAAAACAAAATAATGCCGTTGCTATAAAAGTGAGGCCGATTGCTATAAAAAACGCCGGGTAGTGGTAATATTTTTTCATTTGGAAATTTTAGACATAGGCAACAAAACTATGGTGAAAAATACGGAGATCAGAAATCCAAACGCCCCTGCCGATGCTATAATCCGAACAAGATGTTGCTCCACTGTGCTTTCCTGCGGAGGCATAGCCTTTGAAACAAGAAACGCCTTGATAATTCTTTCATCAAGGGTTATCCTTGAATACTCTGCTTTCTGGCGAAACAACTCATACGTCTCATTGGCATCCCTAGATTCTCTTTCCATCGCCGCCTCTTTAAACTTATATTCAAATGAGTCTTTTTGCGCGCCGGGAGAGATTTTAAACTGCAAATATGCGGCTTCAGTGGTATTTAATTTTTTTTCGGAATCCTGATATTGCTTAATCGCGTATTTATGCATCTCTTCCAATTGCGAAAAATAAAACGTATTAAACTTCTCCACAAAAATATCAGTCCATGTATTAACGACATTTGCGGCTAAAACCGGGTCCCTTTTAAATTTGGTCGTAAACTCCAGGATAGGGGCATTAAAAATATAGGAGTATGTTCTGCTCTCCACTACAATCCTAACTTTTAACATTCTCCTCAGCTCCTCCATTGTAATTTTTTTTAACTTTAATCTGTCTATTACCTCTTTCATCGTATCCTGGCCTTTTGCAATCTCCTCCCACGCCTTCAACGAACAATTCACCCTTTCAATATGAGTGCCAAACCTGGATAACTGCGGCTGATTTGATTCCATTATCGCTATGGATTCAGGCTGCAAACTTGTCCTTACAAAGGGCAGGCGTAAATACACTACGGTGCCGGCCTCATAAATCTTCGGCAGAACCAAAATAGCTATAACAGCCGTCAGCGCAGAAGCTAAAGTAACCAATGCTATCCATTTTCTGGCCGTAAAAATTGTATCAATATAATCCTTAAGTCTGGGCGTATATTCCTGCATATTTTATTCCTCCTGTTGTGCGTTTTGATAAATCCGCCTTTGCCTGTTGAATAATCTTTTTATATTTACGGCAAATTCAGGGTTAAAAACAGCTATCCTGTAAATAAATCTATCCGCGTATCTTATAAAACATCTGTTATAAATTTTTAACAACGCCTTTGCCCATGTTTTATCCCTGTTTGCCAAAAAGCGCCTCATAAGCCACCGCGGGGTGCGCGGGGCAACTGAAATTAAAATATTCGAATATGCCTCAAGCGGCTTGCCGTAGTCAAACAGGTACCCGCTCCTTTCCCGGGTAAAAAATCCGTCGTTTTTTGCCCTTTCCGCCAGCTCCGTGGACGGAAAAAATGCCATGGAAAAAAGCTGCAGCCAATAAGGCTTCGGAAGCTCGATCAGCATGTTTAATATTTCGGCTGTACCCTCTTCTGTTTCGTAAGGGTTGTCAACTATGACGTCGTAGCGGCCGACAACGCCGTGTTCGCGCAGTACTCTGCCCGCCTTAAGCACGTCCTCCAGCCTTGAGGGCCTCCCAAATACGCGCTTATTGACCCCGTCGCTAGCCTGTATGCCCAACTGTATATATTCCAGGCCGGCTTCTTTGAGTTTGGATATTTTGTCTGAGGTTATACTCTGAGGAAAAGACTTGCACACAAACGGCAGCCCGATATCCCTCTTGTATCTGTAGGCAAATTCGTCCAGGAAATCGTCCTGGGACATAAGAAAATTATCGTCCTGAATGCTTATCATGCTTACGAAGCTGAAATTCTTTTTGATGTACGACAACTCCTGCATAATATGCCCCATACCGCGCTTTCTTATATGAGGGCCTTTTCCTTCGTATAGTTTTTTAAAATATGAATTACAGCAATATAAACAGTCGAATGCGCAACCCCTTGAAAACAATACGTTATATTTACTGCCCCTGCCGAAAGCATGCTCCCTGTAACGCTTGAGGTCCAGTTTTAAAACACTGCCCTTATCGATGCAATAAGTTTTATCCCAATCCCATCGCGGAAACGGCAGTTTATTCAAATCTCCGGCGTACGGCCTCAATTCGTTCCTTGTAATGCCTTTTGTTTTATTGTTAAACCAAAAATTTCTGGTATCATGATAATCCTGCCCGGCTTGCAGTTTTCCCGCCATCTCAAGCATCGCCTCTTCGCCCTCGCCCAGGCAGACCATATCCGCATAATTCAAGCATTCTTCCGGCATCAATGTCGGATGTATGCCTCCCCATACGATTAAAATGTCCGGGAAGCGGCTCTTTATCATTTCGCTCAGCCGGGCTGACCTTTGGAAATTTAAAGTCATCAGGCTGAAGCCTATGGCGTGCGGTTTTATCAAATTAATAAATTCAAGTATTCGCCCGGCCTCGCTTTCGGTTTCAAGCCTGCTTAAAGTCAGAAAAAGCACGCTGACATCATGGCCTTTTTCGCTCAGGCAGGTAGCGACGTTTAAAAGGCCCAGGGGTTGGATTTGCGTCAGCATTGAAATCAAAAGCATCTTCAAAGGAATTTTTTCCTAATGATTGGGATATTTAAAATAAAACCGTAAATTGTCCTTGCGAGTATTTTAAAATCAAGCCATATGGAATAATTTTCTATATATTCCAAATCCAGCTCGATCAATTCGTTAAACTCTATATCCTTTTTTAAGGTCTCTATCTGCCGCAATCCGGTTATGCCCGGTTTTACGGTAAGTCTTTTATATTGCCATGTTTGATAGATTACCACCTGCTCTAATACGTGGGGCCTTGGGCCTACAAGGCTCATATCTCCCTTGATAACATTCCAAAGCTGCGGCAATTCATCTACGGATGCTTTGCGTAAAAATTCTCCGAATCGCCAGCTAGAGGCTTGATGGACCTTAGACCTAAATTTATATATAGTAAAAATTCTGCCTGACAGCCCTATTCTTTCCTGCCTGAATATTACAGGGCTGTTTGAGGTAAGTTTTATGGCGGCTGCTACCGCTATTAATATAGGGGATAATAATACTAATATAGAGATACTAAAAAAAATGTCAAAACATCTTTTGGAAAGAGATAACGCCTTGGAAGGAAAATTTAACGGGGTCTCCTGGACTGGCAAATTATTTTCTACATACCTTATCTTATGTGGAATATAAAGCTTCATCATTTGTCACAATTTTAACAAAAAATACCGGCGCCGTCAACTTGTTTATTTCCCCGATAGCGCCAAAAATCTTGCTGACTTTTGAGCTCATTTAGCATTACACTATCGGTGATTTCATGCCGTCCGGCACTTTGACGCCCATATTATTCAAAACGGTCGGCGCGAATCCGTAGATGCTTATATTGGATCTTCGCGGATTTCTTATCTTCTTATCATACATCATAAATACGCCGTGGTAATCGTGGTTCGCGTCATCCGGGCCGGTGTCGTTCTCAAACGCGTATATATCATTAAACCCTATACTTGCGGCGGAGCGCCAGTATAAATCCCCGAAAAATACGAACAAGTCGGGCGGAAAGCCGCGCGCTTCACGATATATGTCAGCAGGCCTTAAGACAATGGTTTTTTTTGCGGTAGAATTTTTATATTTTATGCTTTTAAGTTCTGCGGCCAACTTCTTCGTAAATTTCTCGCGATCTTTTTTCTCGATTACACCATTTGGCTCGCGCCCTTTAATATTGAAAAATATCCTCCCGTAATAACCGCCTTCGCCCCAAGCCTTCGTCTTCGGCCAATCTACTATACCGGCCGAAAAATTTGTTATTTTTTTTGGATATTCTTTTAGGACAAGGTAACCTTTCTTTATAAGCCATTCATTGATGCAGAGGCACCCGTCTAACTTTTTGGCGCCGTGGTCGGAGACTATATAAAGCGTAGTATCGCTGTCAAGATTCTTTATAATAGCGCCGATTTTGGCGTCAAGAAATTTATAATAATCGCGCATGGCGTTTACATAGGGATTGCCCTTTTCAAACTTATTGTGGCTCGGGTCGCAATACTTCCAGAATCCGTGATGAAAACGGTCCGGCCCCATATCCACGAACATGAAAAAATCCCAGGGTTTATTCTTCATTAGGTATTCGGCGAGCCCAAATCTATTGTCGCTCAAATCGTATATATCTCTTAATAGCTTCGTTTTATCGCCGGTCCTGAAATCTCTTACATCTATAATATATTCGCCGAAATTATTTTTTATCTCGCTCTTCAAAGCTTTAGGATACGCATACTCCGATGCGCCGTCGGGTGTTAAAAAACATCCGACCATTATACCGTTTATCTCTTTTGGCGGATAGCTCGGAGGGACTGCAAGAACAATGCTTCTTTTTCCGTCTTCGGCAATTATATCCCAGATTGCCTTTTCTTTGACATCCTGCGACGTCGTAATCTGCAGCTTTTGATAAGAATAATCAGCCCTATTCCTGAATCCGTATATGCCGAGTAATCCCGGATCCTTACCCGTAACCATTGAGGCCCATGCAGGACATGTGATAGGCGGAAGGGTACTTTCCATCCTTCCCCATACCGAATTTTTTAATAGCGCATTTATCGCCGGCAGGTCTTTTAAGTACTCTGAGAATAGAAGCTGCGGGGCGAGACAATCAAGCCCAATCACAAACGCTTTTTTATTTAACATACATTAACATCCTATCTATCACGTGAAGCAATTCCATCGGCCGCGGTTTTTTATTCAGTTGCCGGAGTTTATTTTAAAAAGGGTAAAAAGGCCGAGAATAACCATAAGTATGCCCACATAGGCCTTTAGCCTATTTGAAGGGGTTTTTCTGACTGTAAGGGCGGCGGGCGGAACCGCAAGACTCGCGCATACAACCAGCATCGCAATTAACTTCCAATCTATCGCTTTGCCACTCACTAGATAGATAATAAAACCGACCAGGCACGTTATAGCTTCGGCAAAGGCCGTAATACCGACGGCATTCTTGACATGTATGCCGGAGAGTATCTGGCCGCCCATTACTAACGGCCCATAGCCGCCGCCGGATATGCCCTTATTGAAAGACGCCAACAGGCTTATTCCCATTAGGCGCGGCCATGAAAAACGCATCGGCCGCTTTATTGTAATGAGAACGAAGATGCCCATGGTGACTATAAGGAAACCTATGTAATACAAAAGGATATGTTTCGAAATTTTTATAGCCGTGATTACGGCTATTATAACGCCTACAGAACCTAACCCGCCCAAAACCGACGCCGCTTTAAAATCGGCTGTCCCTACCCTCAAATCCACGTTATAGAGCTTATGATGAAATACGCATGCGGCAATATCTGTGACAAACTGAGACATGAGAATTGCCGGCACCACCTTTAACGGCTCGTATCCCATGATTATCATAATGGGGGCGAGCGCTGTACCGTATCCCATACCAAACCCTGAATCTAAATACTCGCTCATAAACGCCGCGATGCCTATCAGCGGATTCATTTCGGCCCCTTTCGAATGTATTTTTTTTCGGCTAAATAATCTAAAATAGTTTTCACGCTTTCCTCTTTTGTCTTGGCCGTAGTGTCGACAACCATTTCCGGATTTTGCGGCTCTTCGTAAGGCGCCGATATCCCCGTGAATTCTTTTATCTCCCCCAACCGGGCCTTTGCGTAAAACCCTTGCGTATCGCGTTTTTCACAAACCGCAAGGCTTGTTTTTACAAAACACTCTAAAAAATCGCCTTTATTAAATATCGAACGGGCCTTATCCCTGTCTTTTTTATACGGAGATATAAAGGCCGTTATTACCAAAAAACCCCCTTCGGTAAAAAGCTTCGCTACTTCGCCGATACGCCTTATGTTTTCTTCTCTGTCTTGCGGAGA